>Ga0100378_1006569_pt1 | contig 10484 bp, 9 predicted proteins | sample CryGeymeta201502_FD_81535 | JGI IMG/M metagenome (GOLD analysis project Ga0100378, IMG submission 81535) | Groundwater microbial communities from Crystal Geyser aquifers in Utah, USA - Crystal Geyser metaG 2015-02 | ecosystem: Environmental > Aquatic > Deep subsurface > Groundwater | place: USA...
ATCTGGGGTGCCCACTCAGTTTGTCTTCTTAAGTTGTTAATGAACTTCGCCTCAAAGCGTGCTGTGCATTCTACCGATTTTTATTTAAGAGTCAACGCCTTTTTTCACTTTTTTTGAACTTTATTTCATTTATTTTTCAATCACATCCATTTTTGGACAGCATTCTCTCAAAATGAAAAATTGCCGCACGAAAAAGCATCTTTTTATGGATTAGCTGGGGAAAACACGTATTCCCAACCGTCGGTCAGCAACTCAACAAATTTACTCCATACCGCTGCCATCCACTCAAGCACGCTTTGAATCGTCAACGGAGGATGTTTCAATTCATCAACGGCAACTTGTACGATTTGCTCATATGGCAACAACGTACGTAATTCCATTCGACCGTTATCAATCGATGCATGAACAATGCGTGAAACAAAACCATCATCGATATCATTCAGTGAGAATTCGCCTTCATTCCATGGTTGGCCATATTGAGCTTTAATCGCTTGTTGAATATCAGCTACCGTCAACTCTAAGTTTTTATAATAAATTTGCGCAATTGCTTTCGCTATTTTTGTCGGTAAATCATCATCCAATAACAACCATGAACAACAACCAGAGCTTGCTGGGTCAAAACCCAAATCGTTCAAAAACCCCCTAATTTGAGTCTGGTAATTTACATCTCTCCCAATAGAATCTAATTCCCTCTCGTGCCGTGTAATAGCAGGCCAACCCTGGAAGTACTGAAAATTACGCCTCTGAGAATTAATATATTCTTGGGTTAAGGGTGTCCTAAAATTTCCCGCTTGCTGAGGAAACAAAGACTGAAGAATCATGTATTGCCATAGATTTCCTGTTGATAACGTCACACCATGTACTCGGTACATCTCAACATTTTCTACACCGACATCAGGTAAACGTTGAAGCTGCTGTGTTTGCTGTGGGGCAGCTACTTCTTGCTCTATTTCTTGCATTTGCATCATCATAGCGCTAAATCCAATAAAAAACAAATTGATCTATATTTTAACATAAGATCAAATAAAAAACAATCCTTACATCTGAACTAATGCTAACCTTGCCAAACGCCGTTTTCCGACCTGAATTAAGTACGTGCTATCTAACGGTAATAAAAGCTTGGTGTCTTCTATCTTTTGCTCATCCACACGTACGGCACCGCTTCGAATCAAACGCATGGCTTCAGAGGTACTCGCAACCAAATCCATCTGCTTCAAAAGTTGAGGGAGAGCAACAGGCTCCGTAAGCTCCAGTGTCTGCAATGGCAAATCTTCAGGAATAATCTTTTTCTGAAAACGTTCAATAAAATCTTGTCGCGCTTGTTTTCCCGCTGCATCCGAATGAAAACGAGCCGTAATTTCTTCTGCAAACGCGAGTTTAACATCACGCGGGTTACCGCCTGCGGCCACATCCTCTTGCCATTGTTTTATTTCGGCATTGGTTTTAAAGCTTAAGCAATCAATATAACGCCACATCAACTCATCTGACACCGACATAAGTTTTCCAAACATGGTATCCGCCGGTTCATGAATACCTATATAATTATTGAGTGATTTAGACATTTTCTTCACGCCATCTAAACCCTCAATCAACGGCATGAGCATCACGACCTGGGGTTCTAACCCACGTTCTTTTTGTAATTCTCGCCCCATCAACAAATTAAATTTTTGATCTGTTCCACCCAGCTCGATATCTGCGTTCAAAGCAACCGAGTCATAGCCTTGAATCAGTGGATATAAAAACTCATGCAGCGCAATCGGCTGACCGGCCTGGTAGCGCTTGCTAAAATCATCGCGCTCGAGCATTTGAGCCACCGTATGGCTTTGAGCTAATTGAATTAAATCAGCCGCACTGAGCTTATTTAACCAGGATGAATTAAACACAACGTTTGTTTTAGCCGGATCTAAAATTTTAAACACTTGCTCTTGATACGTTTTGGCATTAACAACCACTTGCTCAGGCGTAAGCGGCACCCGCGTTGCAGATTTACCTGTTGGATCACCAATGGTTGCCGTAAAATCACCAATTAAAAATAAAATCTCATGCCCTAAAAGCTGAAACTGACGTAATTTATTGATCAAAACCGTATGCCCCAAATGCAAATCAGGTGCCGTAGGATCAAAACCTGCTTTGATTTTAAGCGGTATACCTTTGTTTAATTTGGCGGCTAAAGCATCGATTGGAAGCACTTCTTCCACACCACGTAACAGCTCTTCTGGAATCATACCTGCTTCTTTTATCACTGACTTATCCTTTATAATAGATTACTCTAAATAGATTGACCTAAGTTGTTTCAGACGGTATCTTAGCTCGGATATTTGCTCTAGGCCATCCCTTATTTTGATGACCACAGTCAAGGTTTGTATGAAAGGACGTTCAATATTAATGCTCAAACGTTTAGCCTCGTATCAAAAAGTTCTTATATTTACAGGTATTACACTGCTCATGCTGGGATCATGCTGGATCATCAAAACCTACACGCATACGAATCAAGAAGCTGATGAGATGTATCAAACATTGTGTACGTCTGATGCAACCGTTATTCCCCCGACTGAGCCCCAAGATCCCGACGAAGCGCTTTGGCAAGACATTACAGCCCAACCCGGCGATTCACTGGCGCTTATTTTTAAACGCATGGATCTTAGCCCGGCTACCTTACATGCTGTGATGGATAACAACCCCGAAGCACATACCTTAACGCACATACAACCGAATCAACATCTTAAGTTTTTAATTCACGACCATCAATTAGAACAACTTATCTTATCGCTCTCACCCACACGAACCCTAACTGTTCGTCGTGATGAAAACGATAATACCTACGCAACAAAAATTCATAATCATAAAACCTCTATCAAAATACAATCAGCTAGTGGCATTGTTCATCAATCGCTTTATACCACAGCCAAGCAGTACCATATCCCCTACACCCTGATTCGACAAATGACCGATATTTTAGGTTGGGAAATTAATTTTGCACGTGATATCCGTGAAGGTGATCAATTTACGTTAATCTACGAAGCCCATTATATCGAAAACGAATTAACACACACCGGAGATGTGCTTGCGGTATCCTACACGAGCCAAGGCCATACCCACCAAGCCATTCGACATAAAAGTACTGACTATGGTGTAGGGTATTTTACCCCCAACGGCACCAGTGTTAGAAAAGCTTTTTCTCGCTATCCTTTACAATTTAGCCACATCAGCTCCATGTTTAATTTGTCGAGAATGCATCCTGTTTTAAAACAACGACGCCCTCATAAAGGCGTGGATCTCGCAGCCCCTATTGGCACCCCGATTCGTGCAACCGGTAACGGACGTGTGATAAGTATTGGCTATGAAAATGGTTACGGAAATAAAATAAAAATCCAGCATCCAGGCAACTACACCTCTATTTATGGACACATGCTCAAATTTAAAAAGGGACTCACCCGAGGCGCCCAAGTCAAACGCGGCGATATTATCGGCTATGTTGGGCAAACAGGACTGGCAACCGGACCGCATTGCCACTATGAGCTTCGCCTCAATGATAAACCACTCAATCCATCCATCGTAAAACTTCCACAAGCCTTTTCAATACCCGCAAAAGAACTTGCTCAATTTAAAATGCATGCCGCAACACAACTCGCGCAACTACAGCGCTATGAGGCTTCGAATATTGCTCAATTAGAAACAACAGAAACAACTCAAAAACTTAGCTAAACACATCAACTAAAAAAAATAATGACACACATAAATTGATGCAAGAATACCGGCAAGATCGGCTAAAAGCCCTGCCGGAATCGCATGTCGCGTGCGACGAATACCGACGGCACCAAAATAAACCGCGACCACATAAAACGTTGTTTCTGTACTTCCCATCATGGTCGCTGCTGTTTTAGCAATCATCGAATCACCACCATGTGTACGCATCAGATCAGCCGTGACCCCCATGGAAGCACTACCCGAAAACGGTCGGATCAAGGCAAGTGGTAACACTTCGTGCGGTATGCCTAAGGCAGCCAAATAAGGCGCAAAAATTCTTGAAATCAAATCAAAAAAACCGGAGGCTCGCAGCATGCCCACCGCCACCATCATCGCGACTAAATAGGGAATCAAACTTACACTGAGCTCAAATCCTTGTTTAGCACCGGTAATAAACGCATCAAACGTATCCACTTTTTTAACCGAGGCATAAAGCGGTATACCGACGACAAATGACAACATGATCCAATTCAGCAACTCTGAAAGAAAAACACCCATTATTCAATATCCTCTGGCTTCATTTGATAACAGGGCAATTTAGCTAATAATTTAACCGACGTTACCCCGACGATCGTTGAAATACTGGTTGCAATCATCGTCGTTAAAATAATACTGCTGGGTTGAGCGCAACCGTTCGCTGCCAATAAGGCCATCGCGGTTGCGGGAATAAGTTGAACACTTGAGGTGTTAATTGCCAAAAAAGTACACATCGCGTTACTTGCTGTATGCACATGCGTGTTTAAACGCTGCAATTCTTTCATGGCTTGCAAACCAAACGGCGTTGCCGCATTGGCAAGGCCCAGCATGTTCGCCGATAAGTTTAAAATCATCGCCCCCATCGCAGGATGGTCGGTGGGAACTTCTGGAAACAACCAGTGCATAACAGGACGCAACAAGCGCGCAATTTTATGAATCAGTCCCGATGCTGAGGCAACCCCCATGATACCCAGCCAAAGTGCCATGATACCCGCTAAGCCAAGCGCCATTTCAAAACCAAATTTAGCGGAGTCGGTAATGGCTTGCACCACAAAACTGAGGCGCCCCTCAATAGCCCCCACCACAACCGACAAGGCCATCATGGAAAGCCAAATAGCATTTAACATATTTGCCCCTTTCTGTTAACGTTTGCTCTATCATTCATTCGCTCTCAACATAAGCCTAAACCATGCCAAACAAACACATAAATTATACACGAGCACTCGCATCTTACCTTGTACTGAGCTTTGGACCTGCTTATTCACATGCTGCAGCAGACCCAACAATTCGTCAACTATATCATACGCTTGCGGCCAAGCCGACACCCATGGCCACCCGTCTTGATATCATCAGCCAACGTTTTTTAAATCAACCCTATGAAGGGAATGCTTTAGGCGAAGGGCCGGGCGCGCGTTACGATACCTATCCACTTTATCGCGTGGATGCTTTTGACTGTGAAACCTATGTCGATACCGTGGTCGCACTTGCACTCGCACCTAATTTTCAGCATTTTACACAATGCATCAAACATATTAGATATGCCGATGGCGAAGTATCGTTTATCAAACGCAACCATTTTGCTTCACTCGATTGGAATCTTAACAATCAACGCGCTGGTCTATTAAAAGACATAACCACCACGCTGACCAATCAAAAAGGCGAACCTGCGGCTCTTTTTTCAGAAACCCTTATCAACAAACCCGCATGGTATCAAAAATTACCTGAAGACCGTATTCGACTGCCTCATGCCTCACCTGAAAAACAAGCTAAACGACTCACCGCTTTACGACAGGAAGGCAAGCAGTTTAAAACCGAGCGCGTGAGCACACCTTATATTCCACTTACGGCACTTTTTAATCGTGAAGGCGAACCGAACCTTGCCCTGTTTGACCAAATACCCGACGGCGCTGTTATTGAAATTGTTCGCCCTAACTGGGATTTAGTCAAACAAGCCGGGACGCATCTTAATATTTCGCACATGGGCTTTGCTTTCCGAAAAAACGGGGAATTACGCTTTAGGCACGCCTCACTGCTCAAGAAAAAAGTCAGCGATATGCCTTTCGTTCAGTATTTAGCAGAAGCGCGAACAAGCCCCACCATTCGTGGCATTAATATACAAATCATTCTTCCTGAAAGCCCAAACGCTAAGAACTGCCGTTAAATCAAACAATAGGTTCCAATCGATATGGTTCGTTCATAGGGTAATTGATAAAATTCTATATTTAAATTCGGCGAATAATTTCTAACAAGAAAAGCGAACAGCTTTTCTTGCCAATGAAACCATAATGTTCGCTTTTTTTGTGACGCAAATACATTAGGAAGCTCAATAAAATACATGGCTTTTTCAACATCAAGTTCAAAAGGCAATAATCTACGCTCATTTACTAAATACAGCGCTTGTGGAATCGAGACCACATCCATAAACCCATAATGCAGGGTGAGCTCACATACATTTTCCTTTAAACACGAAATTTGAAAACGGTTCATCGACACAACATACGGAATCGGCTCAACCCGATAGTTCACCAATAAAATATGCTCAGGTAGCGCACGATTTAGCTTTAAAAATCTTAAAAAACTTCCACCACTTTGATCATAAATATCCGTAATAAAAATCGCTGTTGTGTTCGGTAGATGAGTTAAGCTTTTATATTCAAACTGTCTGAGCAGCTTAGATACTTCTTCTTTTTTGGTATAAAACGTTTCTTTGAGATAAACGCGCCCCTTATTCCAGGTATACATAATAAACGCTGAAAAACTTGCAAACGTTATGGGGATCCAACCGCCGGTTAATAACTTTTGGCCATTTGCACCTAAAAAAGCCGCATCAATCATGCCAAAAAATAAAAAAACACACAGCACCTTAGACCAGTGCCACCGCCACAACTGAACAGCGACATAGGCAACAAGCAACAGCGTTAAAAGCCCTTCTAAGTTAACCGCAATCCCATACGCATGCGTCATATTACTCGATGTTTTTAACGATAAAACAAGCAACAACGTGCCGATCGCTAACATCATGTTCACTTGAGAAATATAAATTTGTCCACGCTGTGTTCCTGATGTTTGAACGATGGGTAAATGCGGGTACAACCCGAGCAAAACTGCTTGTCGCATCAACGAAAACGTCGCAGAAATCACCGCTTGTGAGGCAATAATGGTCGCGCAGGTTGCAATAATTAAAAGCGGCACAGCAAACCATGTAGGTGCAAGATAATAAAATGGGTTATCAATTGCATCGGGGTGCTGAAGTAAATAAGCCCCTTGCCCAAAATAATTTAAAATTAATGCGGGAAAGGCCACAAAAAACCAACTCATGCGAATAGGATTTTTTCCAAAATGACCTAAATCAGCATAGAGCGCCTCACCGCCGGTGACCACTAAAAAAATACCCCCGAGCAACACGTACCCCTTCCAGCCATTGGCGATAAAAAAATGCACCCCATACGTTGGATTCATGGCTCTTAATATCGATGGATTATCTATAATTTGAACCACCCCAAGCCAAGCAATCGTGACAAACCAGATAATAATCATCGGGCCAAAAACAACACCGATGCGCGCCGTACCGAACGACTGAATGGCAAACAAAGCCACCAAAATAGCACAGGTGATGGGCACAATAGCCGATGATAAGCTAGGAAGCGCGACATTAACACCTTCAATAGCACTGATGACAGAAATCGCAGGCGTCAACATACCGTCACCGAGCATGAGCCCGGCACCTAGAATACCCAATAAGAAAAAAAACCGCGTATGATGCGCGCGTGCCTGTTTGCTCAAAGCTAACAGCGCTAAGATACCGCCTTCCCCATCGTTATCGGCACGAAATAAAATAAATAAATATTTAATCGAAATAACCAGCGTGAGCGACCAAAAAATTAACGACAGCACGCCTAAAACATCTGTCGCATTAATCGGCAAACCTTCCAATGATTCACGTATGGCATACAGAGGGCTCGTTCCAATATCGCCATAGACAACACCGAGTGCCGCTAACGTGAGTGCCGCGGATGATTCATTTTTATAATTTTTTGCCTTGCTCAAAGCAACGTCCTAGTTGATTTCACTCCATCAGAGTAACAGTGACGGCTAGGGCAAGGCAATAAAAAGCTATTGCTACTTTGATTTTGATTTAGCAATACTTCGATTATTTTTTTGCGGATTGCTCGAACGACCCTGAACAGGCTTTGCACGAAAACTTGGACGTGCCTTTCTTGCTGGCGCTTCAGGTACATCATGCGTTGGCTCAAAACCTGAAATTAACTCACGTGTGAGTTTTTTCTTAAGCACCGATTCAATCGCAAACAGCATATCGGCTTCATCGGCAGAAATCAGTGAATAGGCCTGCCCCTCTAGACCTGCTCGACCTGTTCGCCCTATACGATGCACATAATCTTCGGCCACTTGGGGTAACTCATAATTAATCACCTGCGGAAGCGCTTTTATATCCAGACCACGGGCAGCAATATCGGTTGCAACCAGAATATCAATCTCACCACTTTTAAAATGATCCAACGCTTTGGTGCGTGCATTTTGGCTTTTGTTGCCATGAATCGCCGCGACTTTAAACGCTTTTTTTTGTAAATGCTCGGTTAAACGATTGGCGCCATGCTTTGTTTTTGTAAAGACAAGCACTTGCTCCCATTGGTTTTCACGAATCAAATGCGTCAGAAGCTCTTTCTTTTTTTGTTTATCCACGGGGTATACATGCTGCTTGACCGTAGCTGCCGAGGTTTGCTTAGGCGCCACAGATATCTCAACCGGTGATTTTAATAAACTTTTGGCAAGCGCCTTAATATCATTTGAAAACGTCGCTGAAAATAATAACGTCTGACGTTTTTCAGGTAACGCTCGAATAATACGTTGAATATCACGAATAAACCCCATGTCCAACATTCTATCAGCTTCATCGAGCACTAAAACTTCTAAACGATCAAATTTAATCGCGTTTTGGTTATACAAATCAATCAAACGACCCGGCGTTGCCACCAAAACATCCATACCCCCTCGAAGCTTCATCATTTGTGGATTAATTTTAACCCCACCAAACACCACGCTTGAATTGAGTTTTAAATGTTTGCCGTAAGCTTTGAAACTTTCGCCTACTTGCGCTGCAAGCTCCCGCGTAGGGGTTAAAATTAAAGCCCGGACTTGATTAGCCGAGGCCCATTTGCCCTGACTTAATTTTTCTAAAATAGGCAGTGCAAAACTCGCGGTCTTACCCGTACCTGTTTGGGCTGCCGCCATGATATCCGAACCAGCTAAAATCTTAGGGATCGCTTGGATTTGAATGGGTGATGGCGTGGTATAACCGAGCTCGTTGACTGCATCAAGCAAAGGTTTTGATAGTTTAAACTCTTTAAAATTCATATTTTCTCGTTATATTAATTAGAATCCAGAACAAGGCTTACTTAACTCATGTTGGGTAGCGCTCACCTTCTTCAAACGTCATCCATACTTTCTTTTCAAAATCATACAGCTTGCATTTCTTGAAAATATTTCCGACATAACTCCATTTGAACTGGTATTCATGAAAGTAAATACCGTACTTTTCTTTGAGGGCCGCATAGGCTTCAGGTAAGTGATAAAATGGAACACGTGTGTCCAAGTGATGGGGTATATGCACCATAATGTTATGTAATAGTGCTTTCGACCATTTTGAACAATGAATGATTGTACTACAATACAAGGCGCCAATCGAGTGTGACCAGTCCTGTTTTAAATCAAAAAATGGAATATTTGGATGGGTGTGGTGTAAATACACAATCATCGAAATAAAATAATTAAAAACAATAAACGGGACAACGACCGCCATCAAAATTCCAACAAATCCACCTGCAAACACATAAGCAGCGATGGATGCTAAGACAGCATACGCAAGTACCATCAGTTTACCATGACGATAGTATCGGCGTTGTTTCGCATCTTTACCGGGATTAAATTGCAACATTTGCGACCACCAAATACGACGTAAATAATGAAACGCACAGGTAAACGCGCTACGTTCCACGCGATAAAGGATACGCTGAAACAAAGAAAGCGCGCGATATTCGGCCGGTGTGAGTGGACGCCAGATCCAATCAATCGGAGAAAACGAGGTGAAGCCATGATGAACTTTATTATGCCCGTAAGACCACATACGATAAATGTTCAACGACGGCAGCATCACGAGTGTACCGAGTACCTCAGCAACTTTGCTGCTTTTGAACAACGTGCCGTGTGCGGCGTCATGCGCCCAAACAAATAACATGGCCGTTGCGGTACCCGAAATTAGACCACCTAAAAATTTTAATCCAACATAGGGGCTCAAAAAAACAAGCGCCATACCTAATAGAAAAATACTTAAATCAATCGTATACCAAAGCATGGCTTTGCCCAACGAGCGTTTAAAACAGGCTTCAGGAATCACCTTTCGCGCAACAACGGATTTAATTTCTTTAACTTGATTCCATAAATTTTTTGGCTTCATCATACTCATAAAAGAACACCTCTAATAAAACAACAAAATAACAGCGCAATTAAAATGTAGTCATGGCGCTGCACTATTGTACTTTATTTGGGCGTGTTGGTGCAAGTTTTGTAAGATATCTCAATAGCACTCTACCTGATACCCATGCTCTTGTCGAAGATTGGGGCTAGTACGCCATTCCATTAATTCTGGCCAATGCTGATATGCGCTCCTGGCATAATAAATATGCAGTGCGAAGATAGAACAACATGAACTCTGAGCATCTGATGATTAAATAATCAATTACATA
>Ga0100378_1006570_pt1 | contig 10483 bp, 8 predicted proteins | sample CryGeymeta201502_FD_81535 | JGI IMG/M metagenome (GOLD analysis project Ga0100378, IMG submission 81535) | Groundwater microbial communities from Crystal Geyser aquifers in Utah, USA - Crystal Geyser metaG 2015-02 | ecosystem: Environmental > Aquatic > Deep subsurface > Groundwater | place: USA...
TCGCAGGTCTGGACTTGGCGCAGCGGATCGGCCAATCTTTGCCGCTATCCCCCCCCGCCGGTCGCACGCATCGAAGGAACATCAGCACCATGCCCGCCTCAGCCATCATGACCGCCAATGACCGGGTTGCCATTACACTGGGTGAAGACGGCGTGGCCGAGGTGCGGTTGACCCGCGCCGACAAGCTGAACGCACTTGACCCGGAAATGTTCACGCGGATTATCGAAGCTGGCAGTTTGCTCCAGCGGACGAAGGGCGTGCGGGTGGTGGTGCTGTCGGGCGAGGGGCGGGCGTTTTGTGCCGGGCTTGACCTTGCTAATTTTTCGCGCGCTCCGGTCGAAGACGAACCACCACTCACCGAACGCACCTATGGCAATGCCAACAAGTTTCAGCAGGTGGCGATGCAATGGCGCAAATTGCCTGTCCCGGTGATCGCGGCGGTGCATGGGGTGTGTTTTGGCGGCGGGCTGGCGATTGCCAGCGGGGCGGACATTCGCATTGTCCACCCCGAAACGCGGATGTCGATCATGGAGATGAAGTGGGGGCTGGTGCCCGATATGGCGGGCTATGCCTTGTGGCGCGGGCTGGTGCGCGATGATGTGCTGCGCGAGTTAATCTACACCAACCGTGAATTTTCCGGGACTGACGCGCAGGGATTGGGCTTTGCCACCCATGTCGATGACAGCCCCCATGCCCGTGCAATGGCAATTGCGCGCGAAATCGCCGATCGCAACCCCCACGCCATCCGCGCGGCCAAGCGTTTGCAGGCCGGCATGATCGAGCGCCCAGCCGATGCCATCCTGCTTGAAGAAAGCATCGAACAGCATGGCATCATGCGCAGCCGCAATCAGATCGAGGCGGTGACAGCGGCGATGGAAAAACGCAGGCCCAATTTCGAGGATGTCTGACCGCGCCGCTGCACGCTCTAGCCAAACACCGCCACGCATTGCAGGCCGTCAAGCACCTGTCGCCCATCGGCATCCCACATCCGCAGCCGTTCGGACGAATAGCCGACATCGGCGTACTGGCTGGCGTTTTCGGCCAGATACCATCCGCCGGCCGAGCGGCTGTCGGGGTCGAGCACGTTGAATGACCAGTTGATCGAACTGATCGCGCCGACGCGTTGCATCGCGCGCATCGCGCCCGGCGGCATGACATCCCCCATCAGCACCAGCTTGGAAACCGGATCAAGCGCATGATGTTCGGTCAGTCGCGCCCAGCGCCGCACCGTTGCGCCGTGATCAGTGCCTTTGATCTGGCCAAAGCGCAGTTCAAAATTGTTGGGAATGAAGCTGGGCATCGACCCACCCGTCACGGCCTCGTTATCCTCCGGTGCGCCCGGCCAGTTTTCCGGCGGATCGGCGCGGCGCACGGCGTTGGGCTCCCGCCCTTCGCCGAATAACCAGAACGCCGTCAGTGCCGGCTTGCCATCGCAATGGATTTCACTGCGAACCTGCGTGACATTGCGCCCCTGCCGGATGATGTTGGCGCTCAGCGTGACAGCCTCCCCCACCGGCGCGACAAATGCCACCTGCGCTGCGCGCAATGGCGGCAGGCCGGGAAAGGCGCGGGTCGCCATGGTATAGGCTATCAGCGCCGAAGCCCCGCCATACAGTGTGCGTCCCTGCATCCAGTCGTTGGCATGGGCAAGATGAGCGGGGCCGGGTTGGCCGGTGATGGGTTCAAGCAGGCTGGCAATGGTCATGCTCACTGCTTTGCCTTGCGAAGGATACGCCGTCCAGACTGACGTAGCGTCACGCACGCACGCCCACACAGTCAAACATAGATTGCCAAGCCTGCGGCGAATCGCTAGTGCGCGCGCTCTGTCCGGGGCATCTGCTCCGAATGGCTCGGCCCGATGGCGGAGTGGTTACGCAGAGGACTGCAAATCCTTGCACGCCGGTTCGATTCCGGCTCGGGCCTCCACCTCATCTTAATGTGCGGCGCACGCCGCCTAATGCGTGTTTGAGGCGGATAGCGCGGCCAAGACGGTCAGCGCCTCAGCTTCGCTGATAACCTCGGCATATTTGGCCTGGAGATCAAACAGGCTGGCTTCGTGCGGGCCGGCATGACGGTCCGCGCAGGCTTCACGCACCACCAGCGGGACAAACCCATATTGCATCGCGTCCAATACGCTCGCGCGGACGCAGCCGGATGTGGAATAGCCGGTGATGAGCAATGTATCGATGCCGTCGGCGTGCAGCGGGTCGGCCAGCCCGGTGCCGAAAAAGGCACTGGGGTATTGCTTGGTCACCACGCGATCACTGGCCAGCGGGGTGAGATCAGCGGGAAAGGCGCCAAGCGGCGAGCCTTCGACAAACACCTCCAGCACCGGCACCTTGCGGTAAAACAACCCGCCATCCGCGCCGCCGGGCCGGTATTGGACATTGGTGAAAATCACCGGCACGCCTGCGCTGCGGGCGGCATCGGCCAACCGCCGGTTGCTGTCCTTCGCTGCGGCGGCACTGTCCATGAACAGCGGTGAGGACGGATCAAGATAAGCCGCCACCACATCGACGATCAGCAGCGCGGGCCGCACGCCGGGTTGCAGGCGTCCCTCGAACACCCCGGCGTAATTGGCGGATGCCCAAGCGCCCGTCATCAGATGATCCCCGCCTGCGTCAGCCGCGCCAATTCGCCCGCGTCCAGACCCAGCCGTTCGGCATAGACTTCGGCGTTGTCCTGCCCCGGCGCGGCGGGCGCGGGGCGGCGGATCGAGGACGGGGTTTTCGACAGCTTGGGAAAGGCGTTCTGCATCTTGATCCGCCCGCGATTTTGCGTCTCGATTTCGACAATCGCGCCGCGCGCCTGAAAATGCGGGTCGGTGAGCATATCGGGCGCGCGGTATACGCGGCCTGCCGGGATCGAATATTCGGTCATCAAGGCATCGACTTCGTCCACCGTCAGCGTGCCCGTCCAGGCGTTGACCAGCGCGTCCAATTCGTCCTGATGATGCCCGCGCGCGATGTGCGTGGCGTAGCGCGGGTCGCTTGCCAATTCGGGCCTTCCCATCGCTTGGCACAGCCGGGCAAAGATTGCATCGCCATTGGCGCCGATCATGTAGCTGCCATCCTTGCAGGTATAGACGTTCGACGGCGCAATGCCCTTCAGCACCGATCCGGAACGTTCGCGGATCACGCCGTTACGGTCATATTCAGGCACGAGGCCCTCCATCACCTGCAACACCGCTTCGTACAGCGCGGAATCGACCACCTGCCCTTCGCCGGTCCTGTCGCGGTGGTGCAGCGCGGCGAGCACGCCCAACGCGCCATAGGTGGCGCACAGGGTATCCCCGATCGAAATGCCCATGCGGCTGGGCGGACGGTCAGGCTCACCGACGATATAGCGCCACCCGCCCATCGCCTCGCCAATCCCGCCAAACCCGGCGCGGTCGGAATAGGGGCCATCCTGTCCATAGCCTGACATCCGGGCGATGATCAGGCCGGGGTTGATCGCGTGCAGTTGTGTGGGCGACAGGCCCCAGCGTTCCAATGTGCCGGGCTTGAAGTTTTCGATCAGCACGTCCGCGCCTGCAATCAGCTGCCTTGCCAATGCCTGACCTTCGGGCACGCGCAGATTGCAGGTCACCGAACGCTTGTTGCGCCCGATCACCTCCCACTGCACCTTCTCGTCGCCCTGACCCCAGTTGCGCATCGGATCACCCGCGCCCGGCGGCTCGATCTTGACGACATCTGCGCCCATGTCGCCGAGCAATTGCCCGCAGAACGGCCCGGCCAGCAGCTGGCCCATTTCCACCACCTTGATCCCGGTCAGCGCGCTGGTGTTGGCAAGCGAAGCGGCCGCGGTCATTCCGCCGCCTCCTGCAGGTTCCAGACCGGCTGGATCGGGGCGGGCAGGCCGGTTTCGGCAAGGCAATGGCTGCGCAAGGCATCAATGCCGGGGCCGTAATCGAACAGCGGCAGTTCGCCGCGCGAGGCGGTCATGTCTGCACGCAGGGCGGCGGTGGCAGCTGCATCGACCACGCCCTCGGCGTCAGCCACGACGCCATAGGCGCGTGCGCCAGCGGGGGTGACGAGGCCTTGGCGGATTTCGAGGCCCACCAGCGCAGGATCGCGCGCCAGCGGGTCGCCCCAGCCGCCGCCACCCCAGGTGATGAAGTGCAACAGATCGCCCGCCTTCACGCCAACGCTTTCGACCTTGTTGCCGACGATTTCGGTCGAGCCATCCTTGCGTTCCAGCACTTTGCGCGCCCGCGCCCCCGGCAGCCCGCCATTGACGCCCCACGGCGGCACGAACCAGCGGTCGTCATGGATCGCGATCTCGCCATCGGCGAGAAAGCGGTAGGTCATGTGGATGCCGTTCCCACCCCGATGCAGCCCCGCGCCGCCGCTGTCGGGCGCGGTGGCGTAGCGTTCGATCCGGAGCGGAAAGTAGCGTTCAAGGAACTCGTTGGGGACATTGGTGAAGCCCGGCCACAGCGAATGTCCGTCCGGCCCGTCGCCGAGCGGACGGCCCGGAATCCCGCCAAAGCCGATCTGGAACAGCTGGAACCAGTCGCGCGTCCCGTCCTCGCGCGCGTCCCACCCCGAATAGAACAGGTGGGGGCTGGAGGAGAACCCGGCGGCGTTCAAAAATTCCGGCGTTTTCTGCCCCAGCAGCCCGCCCAGAATGTCGAAGATCCGCCCCAGCGCATGGGTGCGGCCCGACAGCGCGGCAGGGAAGCGCGGCTTCAACAGCGAGCCTTCGGGAATGCGCACCTCGATCAGATCGTAGAACCCGTCATTGAACAGGATCTGCGGATCGAACACCATGATCATGTAGATGCCAAAAAACATCTTGAACATATTTTCATTGAGGAAAAAGTTGATCGACGCGGCCGATTGCGGGTCGGTGCCCTGAAAATCGAGGATCACCTTGTCCCCATCGCGCCACATCGTGCAGCGGATCTTGTAAGGGCCGTAACCCTTGCCATCGTCGCAGATGTAATCTTCAAAACTGACCGGTTCCTCCGCCACGGCCATCGCCAGCAGCGATTTCATCGCGCGGTGGTTGCGGGCGAGCAATTCCTGCGTGGCCGAGACGTAAATATCATCGCCGAACCGGTTCGCCATTTCGACCACCCGGCGCGCGGCGACGCGGCACGAGGCGATCAGCGCGTTCAAATCCGCCTGGCACCAGTCCGGCTTGCGGGTCTGGTGCATCACCAGCTTCATCAGGTCTTCATTGTATTCGCCGCGTTTCCAGATTTTCACCGGCGGAATGCGCACGCCTTCTTCAAAGATTGATGACGCACCGATCGGCATAGAACCTGGCACGCTGCCGCCAATGTCGCTCTGGTGGCCGAACATCGCGGTATAGGCGATCAGCCGCCCATCCTTGAAAACCGGCAACATCACCAGCCAATCGTTCGAGTGACTGATCGCACCCGCGCAGGAATAGGGATCGGACAGGAAGATCATGTCCCCATCCTCGATCGTGCCGTCACAGCTGATCAGGAAGCCATCGATGAAGCTGCCGAACTGGCCGACGATCAGCTTGCCGGCGGGGTCGGCGATCAGCGGGAAGGCGTCGCCCTGTTCGCGGATGCCGGGCGACATCGCGGTGCGCACCAGTGTCGCGTCCATTTCGATTCTGGCGTTGCGCAGCGCGTTTTCGATGATGTCGAGCGTCACCGGGTCGATAGCGACTTTCTTGAATGGGACGGGGTTGGGTTCGATGATAGTGGCGGGCATTGTCTTAGCCTTTCGCCTTGAGAGTAATGAGGATGTTGCCGACCGTGTCGACGACCGCACGGCAATCATGCTCGACCAGCGTGGTTGAATCCATTTCGGTGATGATCGCCGGGCCTTCGATCACATCGCCTTGGCGTAGGCGGGCGCGGTCGTAGATCACCGCCGGGCGTTCGGCCCCGTCGATCCACACCGTATGGTCACGGATCTTGGCTGCGGCAGGATCGCCGTCGCCCTTGGGCAAGGTGGCGGCGGGCAGGGCAGGGGCCTGACCCTGCGCCACCGCGCGCAGGTTCACGATTTCATGCGGGGTATCCATGTTGAAGGTGAACAATCGCAGGTGCTCTTCGTCAAACCGGGCGAGAATGCCGGCGATCCCGTCGGCCTTAAGAACCGCCTGCGTGATGGTGAGCGGCACTTCAAACGCTTGGCCTGCATAGCGCACGTCGATTTCAAACAGCGAGGTAATCTGGTCTTCGGGGAGCCCGTCGGCGACCAATTCGCCGCGGGTCTGATCGGCCATGTCGTCAAGCACTGCGACAAGATCAGCGATTGCCGTATCGCGGGCGAGGCGCGAGAAACTGCGCGCGGTTTCGGTGCGCATCCGCGTCGTCGCATCGCCCAGCGCGCACAGCACGCCGGGGGAGACGGGCGCAATCGCGGGCCAGCTGCCCATCAACCGCGCCACCGCATTCACGTGCAGCGGCCCGGCGCCGCCAAACCCCATCAGCGCAAATTCGCGCGGGTCATATCCCTGCTGCACGCTGATCATCCGCAAAGCGCCGAACATATTCTCGTTGACGATATCGATGATCCCGCGGGCGGCCTCCATCAGGCTGATGCCGAGCGCATCGGCGATGGTCTGCACTGCCGCCTTCGCGCCTTCGCGATCCAGCTTGAAACTGCCGCCGAGCAGGTCTTCGGGCAGGTAGCCGAGCACCACGTTGGCATCGGTCACGGTCGGCAGCGTGCCGCCCTTGTTATAGGCGACCGGCCCCGGCACGGCGCCTGCGCTTTCCGGGCCGACCCGCAGCGCGCCGGTCAATTGCGGGACGTGCGCAATCGACCCGCCGCCGGCGCCCACGGTCTTCACATCCAACGCCGAGGCGCGCACCGAAAGATGCCCGACTTCGGTGGTGCTCTGGCGGCGCGGTTCAAGTCCCTGGATCAGCGCCACGTCGGTCGAGGTGCCGCCGACATCCAGCGTCAGGATATTCTCGAATCCGGCATTCTTCGCCACCCACAGCGCGCCGGTGACACCGCCTGCGGGGCCGGACATCAGGATGTTGACCGGGTGTTCCTCGGCCTTCTGGCTCGACATCAGCCCGCCGTCGGAACGCAGCAGCGACAGGCGGCCCTTGAAGCCCTCCTGTTCCAGCCGGCTGCGCAAATTGGCAACATATTTGCTCACCACCGGGCGCACGGCAGCGTTGGCGACGGTCGACAGCGTGCGTTCGTATTCCTGCATTTCGGGCAGCACTTCGTGGCTCAATGAGACGGGGATGCCGGGCAGTTCCTCGGCCGCGATTTCCCCGATGCGGGCCTCATGCGCGCCGTTCAGGTAAGCATTCATCAGGCTGATGGTCAGCGCCTCGATCCCATCCCCCTTCAACTTGGCAAGCGCCGCGCGCACGGCGGCTTCCTCCAGCGGGGCGACCTCGCGGCCCTGCGCGTCCATCCGTCCCGGCACTTCGACCGTGTGTTCGAGCCGCGCCAATGGCTGCGGCTTGGGCCACACGATCCACGCCGCCAGCCCGCCCGGAACGAAGCTCCGCGCGATCTGCATGATGTCGCGGTAACCCTGCGTGGTGACGAGGCCGACGCGTGCGCCTTTGCCTTCCAGCACGGCGTTGGTCGCGACCGTGGTGCCGTGCAGGAAATAGCTAATCTCCGACGGTGTGATCCCGGCCTGCGCCATGATTGCCTTGACACCGTTGAGGATGCCTTCGGACGAATCATGCGGGGTGGACGGCGTCTTGTGCCGCCAGAACGCGCCGCTCGTCTCCTCGAACAGCAGCAGGTCGGTAAACGTCCCGCCCACATCCACACCCAACCTGTACGTCATGCCGGTTCCTTGTCGTTATACCGCGCGGGCGACGGCTGAAGGCAATTCGCGCCCCAGCACACCTGCAAACCATTTGTTCGCCGCAATCGCTGCGTCGAGATCGATGCCTGTTTGAACCCCCGAACGCGCCATCACGTAGATGAGGTCTTCGGTGGCGATATTGCCGGTTGCGCGCGGGGCAAAGGGGCACCCGCCCAGCCCGCCCAATGATGCGTCAAAAATGCGCACACCCGCCTTGTAAGCTTCCCACGCATTGGCGATGCCGGTGCCGCGGGTGTTGTGGAAATGCGCGCGCAGCGGGATCCGCCCGCCCAGCAGTGCGCCCAGCTTGCCGAACAATTCGCCTGCCTCCCGCGGCGAGCCGACGCCAATGGTATCGGCCAGCGCGATTTCTTCGGGCGCCTCGGCGGCAATCTCTTCGGCAATGGCAAGCACGGTGTCGTGCTCCACCGCGCCCTCGAACGGGCAGCCGAATGCGGCGCTGATGGTGACCTGCGCCGCGATCCCTTCGGCGCGGGCGAAGCGCAGCATGGCGCGGGTTTCGGCGATCCCTTCGGCAATGGTTTGCCCTTGGTTTTTCTGGCCAAAGGTGTCGCTGGCAACGATCACGCAGCCGACCTGATCGACCCCGCGCGCCCCTCCCTCGCGGGTGGCCAGCGCGCGCAGCAGTCCGCGTTTGTTGAGAGCAAGGCCGATATAAGTGCAATCCGCGCGGTCGGGCAGGGCGGCGATCACGGCTTCGGCATCGGCCATCTGCGGCACGCGTTGCGGGTGGACAAAACTCGCCACTTCCAGCCGCCGTGCGCCATACCCGATCATGCGATTGATCAGATCCAGTTTCACCGGGGTGGCGATGATGTCGGGTTCATTCTGGAGCCCGTCGCGCGGGCCGACTTCGACCAGTTCGATTGTTTCGGGCCCCATGGAGAATCGCCTGCCTTTGGAAAATCGTCGCGCTGTGAATGACGCAATTTGTATACAATTGCAATCACGCCGGTGCGTGATTGCGCGTCTGCAACCAGACTTATGCCGCCTGCGGCCCGGTATTTGGCGCTTTTGGGCCGACCGACTTGGCAAAGGTGTGGAACGCGCGTCGCAGGTGGCTGCCCATCACCGCGCGCGCCCAATCGGGATCGCGCGCGGCAAAGGCGGCGATCAATTCATCATGATCGCGAGCCGATTGGCGCAGATCATCGAGTGAATAGGTGCGCGCCGTGCGCAGCACCACCGGGGCTTCAACCAGGCGCCCAAGCATCTGCCCAAGCCGCGGCGAATCCGCCGCATCAACGATCGCTTCGTGGAAGCAGCGATTGGCGTGAAGAAAGCGTGCGACATCGGGCGCTGGCCGGCCAATGGCATCTGTCAACGCCTGGTTGATCGCCGCAAGCTGCGTGATTTTGTCCGGCGTAAGACGCTGCGCTGCACGCTGGGCCGCGTGGCATTCGAGCATCTGGCGCAGCGCGAACATCTCCTCGATATCATCGCGGCTCCAATCGGCCACGAACAGGCGTTTGGTATCGCTGCGCACCAGCAGCAGTTCGTCCTCCAGCCGCCGCACCGCTTCGCGCACGGGGGTGCGACTGACCCCGGTGATCTGCGTCAGCTGGTCTTCGGTCAGTTGTTCGTTGGGCTGCACCGCGCCGCTCAGCAGGTGGGTGCGGATCTTGGCATAGGCCCGGTCAGACGCGCGGCTCATCGGGGATTGGCTCGCAAGACATTGGATAAATAGGGGACAACCATGCTTTGCCCTTCTGCAGTCAGGCGCTTGCGATCACAAGGGCTGCGGCGACAAAAACACAGTCATGATGCCTCCGGCGGCGCAATCATGCAAAGCACTTGACGGGAGTGATTTGTATACAATAATCTCTCGGCAATTGGCAACAGGTCATATAGCTGCAGGGGTATGCCGTGAACCGAAACAAGGTTTTCAAACCGATGGCGACAGGCGCGATCCCCCCGTTCGCGCCGCGCCATTTTGCGCAGATCGCAGCCATTCCGGCAGCGTTTCCGCCCGCGCATGAATTTTCCCGCATTCTCGATTGATTCTGTTGGTTATTATCTGTCTTTAGGAGAGCCGTGTGATGAAGGTCCGTCTCGTTCTTGCTTCTGGCGCGGCGCTTGGCGCCATTGTGTTGGCAGCGCCCGCCATGGCGCAGGATGTTGTCGCACCCGCCGATCCGGTGGTCGAGGAAGGTGACAATGCGATCATCGTTACCGCGCGCCGCCAGTCGGAATCGCTGGAAGATGTTCCGGCATCGGTGACCGTGTTCGGGGCGGAAGCTCTCGCCAAGACTGGTGTGCAGCGCGCCGATGATTTCGTCCAGCTCACGGCGGGCGTTACCATCGTCACTGGCACCGCCGAAGCGGGCGACACCCAGATTAACATCCGCGGAATCAACGGCGCGCGCGACGCGGAAAGTTCGGTCGCGCTGGTGGTCGACGGGATTCTCAAGACCAACACTGCGCAGCTGAACCAGAACCAGGGCACGCTGCGGCAGGTCGAAATCCTCAAAGGCCCGCAAGGCGCGCTATACGGCCGCAACGCAGCTGCAGGTGCGATCGTGCTCCAGACGCTAAAGCCCGGCGATCACCTTGAAGGCGGGGTAACGCTGCGCGCGGCGCAAGACAGCACCTATCTTGCCACCGGGTTCGTCTCGGTGCCGATCGGGGAAAGCGCGGGCCTGGTCGTGTCGGGCAATTATTCGACCACTGCCGGGTTTTACCGCAA
>Ga0100378_1006576_pt1 | contig 10480 bp, 6 predicted proteins | sample CryGeymeta201502_FD_81535 | JGI IMG/M metagenome (GOLD analysis project Ga0100378, IMG submission 81535) | Groundwater microbial communities from Crystal Geyser aquifers in Utah, USA - Crystal Geyser metaG 2015-02 | ecosystem: Environmental > Aquatic > Deep subsurface > Groundwater | place: USA...
AATATTTGTTGACTGTTGTTTTCGTTAATTAAGTCCATTATTTGTGTTTCTAGCCCAGTTATTTTATCTAAGCAGGATAAGTATTCATCTTTTATCTTTTCTATTCCACATTGGCATTGTTCACCGTCTTTATCAATATATGGTTTGTAATTGTTAATATTATGAAGTTGTGTGGTATTATTAAGGTGTATTGTTTTAACTTTTGAGCTTGTGTTTGTAGTTGTACTATAATTATTCGTATGTGTTTTATACATATCAAGATTATAGTTTTTATTAAGATTACTAATTTCCTGTATAAGTTGTGAAGAATAATCATTATGACTATCTACAAACTTACTTAAATTTTTTTCTAACTTCCTAATTACTGTACCTATTTTTTTAGAATCACTACTATTATATCGTCGAAGTCTTTTTTGATTTACTATAGGAAAATTAAACACATATTCTTTGCTAATAATCTTAAATATTAGAAAAGAATTATACGTCATTAATAATATTATCATAACTCCTAAAGAAAAATTCATTTAATAAATTGTTTTCGTTAATATGTGTAATAAAGTCTAAATCTTCAAATATTTTCTTAATAATAAAGTTATATTAATATATACTTACTAAAAATCCTTCTATAATCTGAATATACTTGTTTTCAGGATATATATTTTGATGATTTATATTTTTCAGCAAAAAGTTCATCTTTCAAAAAACAATTAAAATTAAGTTATAATATTTTTAATATTATTACATATTATAAATAACAAGAAAAAACTATTTTTACTTTAACGAAATTCGGTTAATATGTTTATTAATACAAATTAATATGAATAATATGATTAATACAAATTTAATATGAATATTAATTCAAATTAATATACCTGCTTGATAACAAAATTTAATTACTGCGATTATATTAAACTTATAAAATTTAATTTACTTCTAATTTATAGTAAAAATGGATGACTCTAAAACAACATCATTTAATTTAGACGACGAATATGAAGGAGGTTTCTTTGGAGCAGACGGAGAATACTACTGTATCCGCGAGAAAAAGAAAACAAAAAAAATGACTAAAAACGATCAAATATACGGGATATTTAATTCCGGTTCAGACGATAATAACGATAACAATAATGACGACAATGATGATTTCATGGATTTTGGTAGACAAAATTTCTTAAACTCAAAATTCAAAAAGGGAGAAAAAAAGTTATTAAATGACGAACTCACTGAAAAGGTTAAGGTAATTGATCATAAAGTTAATAAACAAGAAGTTAATAAAACTCATATTAAAGAACGACTTCATAAAGAAATAGTTAACAAAGACAATGATAATTTATACGAAAACGCATCACAAATGTTCCTAAAGAAAAAAAAGAAAACAGATGAGATAGATGTCGAAGACTATACAAATTACGAATATCAAACAAAAAAAAACCTATTAGATTTTGGAAAGCAGGTTCAAAATAAAAAAGCTAAAATACATATATCAAAACAGAACAATAATAATATAAAAGAACAAGAATTAAAGAAGGATATCCAAATAGAAGAAAAGAAATTAAAAAAGAAATACGGAAAAGGTTTAGATATGATGAAAAAGATGGGCTTTAAAACAGGAGAAGGTATCGGAGAACAACATCAAGGTATGTTAGAGCCATTAGAAATAAAAAAGCTAAAAAAGCAATCAGGAATAGGAGCTGGAGAAGAAAACAAACAAATGTTTGAAAAGTTAGACATGCAGGACGACTTCTTAGGTGATAGGAAGGAAAAAGAAAAGAAGCGCGCTGAAGAAATTGCAGAAATTGATGAATTTAATAAATTAATTAAGAATTGGAATACTATAAAATCAATTATATTACAGCCTGAACTTAATAAAACTCTGGATGTGTATGAAATAATAGACTTAAAAAAGATAATAAAAGGTCATACTAAAGGTATTGATAACTTTTCGATAATCGATATGAGAGGTCAGAAGCCATCAATTGTAAGAAATATGTCTGAATTATTAAATACTCATAATGAAGAAAATGATGAATTTGACTTGAACGAATTTAAATCAAAGATAATTTACCTAATGAAAAAGATAAAAGCTAAAATAGGAAACTATTTCAGTAAGTTAAAGTTTGCTGATGATCTTAATATTTCAATGCAAAATGATTTAGAAATGATTAAACAAGAAAAAACTACTTTAGAAGTTGAAAATGCTAAGAAGAATAGTTTCCTTAATAACTTGAAGACTTTTAAAGAAAATTTAAAAGATTACTTAGTGTTACCAGAAAAAGAATGTTTTAATAAGTTTATAGAATTTTACAATAGTAATATAGAAGAATATCACAAAAATAAAGGACTTACTTTATTCTTAACTAAATTAGCTGTACTCAAAATGCAAAATAAGTATAGTCTTAAACACTATCTTAAGAAGCCTAGTGAAATTATATCAATACTTAAATTATTTAAAACTTTTATTAAAAAGTCATACGACTTTGACGAAGTTGATTTTAGCGAAAATGATAAATTCGATCTTTTAAATAACTTCGGTAAAGGATTTAAAGATGTTTCAATTTCAGAAGGTGATAGAGTATTTGGGTATTTTCTTTATGAAATATGTTTGAAATATTTAGTGGAATACATTATGTAATGATATTAATAATATTTATATAAATATAGCATATAATTATTTAATATTTACTTGTTAATCCTTTAGTAATGAATGGAATATTAAAGATTCAGACTTATTATTAGATGTTATAGATTACTACCGAGATATAATTCCTAAATATTTACTTGATTTCATATATGAGTCTTCAATAATACCAAAACTTAATGAAGAAATAGCCTTATGGAAGAAGAACATTTCATCGATACATCAAAATAATCAAGATAATAAAAGTTATCTCAATGAATCTGCTTTAAATATTCATTTATGGATACTACCTTGGTATAATTATAACTTATTAAATAATAGGTTACCAATATTGGAAAAGGATAAATTAGAAGATTTAAAACATACTTTACAACATAAATTTAATGAAATATTTGTAGAATGGCTTCCAAGCGACTTAAAATTAAAAGAAATATTAAATCCTTGGAAAAAGATATTTGATAGTAACTACTGGGAGACATTTTTAAATCAACTTATTATTCCAAAACTTACTTATCATATGACTAAACTGGAAATTAATCCAAAAAATCAAGTAATAAATAATATTAAATAATTTAATGTAGAATATTGAACCAATTAAATGGCTTTTATATTGGAATGATTTCATTCCAACCAAAGTGACTGTTGAAATATTAGTTAACAATTTTTATAATAAATGGCTTAATGCTTTGAATAAATGGTTGAATAATTTACCTGTTTGGAAAGAAATATATGTTTGGTAGGAATAGTTTAATTATCAACATAAACTAACATTAATTAACATTAATTATTTTTTAGGTATCAAGGTTGGAAATCAATTCTTCCAGATAATTTAAAACAAAATGAAGAGATTAAGAAGCAATTAAGTTTTGGATTAATTTTAATTAATAATGCCTTAGAAAAGAAATAATGAATATATTATTGATATATAAATATACTAGCAAAAAAGTTTTCAAATTGTTGAAATTTGTGTTGTAATTAAACTAATTAAACTAATTAAACATATAACAATTCAAACTAATTAAGCATTATAAATTATTTTAATTGGAGAGCATTTTTAATATTATATAATTATATTAATTAAATTTATAACAAAAAATTATGGCAAAAGCAATTAGCTTACTATTGCTAATTTCAGTATTTACAATAATAAATACTAATCATGGAATAATAGGTAAAATAAATATGAAATAACATTGTCTAGTCGGAACATTTATTAAATCAACGAATACAGATAATGCTTTAACAAAAAGAAATTATGAATTTGCAAAAAAAGTAATGCAAAAAACTTATAGTGATACAATAGCAGAATCTTTAAATAAAGTCGCAGGTATAATAATATATTAATAATAAAGTATATAATCAAAATTCAAATGGAATAAATACAAAGTTTATATTATGCTTTAAAAATGCAAGTAATGAATTTCAACTTAATCTTTTAATTGTATACTCCTCTCCTTTTGCTATTAAATATTTAACTGAGGAACCTAGTTTACTTATATCAGATGCTTTAGTCGGAAAAGCAATATCAGAAGATTTAGTTAAGACTATATTTACTCCGATTATTAATACATTCTTTAAAAGTGATGGGTTAGAACTAAAAACCTATGACTCTATCTTAAAATATGAAAATATACACTATGACACAAATTTTTATACGACAGAGGTTGTTTTAGCCAAAAATCAATCCTCTAAAAGATATAACTTAGTTATACAAGAAGAAGACGGCATATATTCTTTGATTTTCAATACTCCAAAGAGTTAAATACAAATATAATGTACTATTTTTTTAAATAAGCAATTTAATATTTTTAGTATATTATTAATAATTAAAATAAAACTTATAATTCTTATATATAATATTATTTATATTGATTATAATTTTACTATATACTATTTAAATACAATAAAGTTATTGATAAAATAATTGAATTTTTACTATAAATAGTTTTACAAAAATCATTAGAAAATAAGTTATATATTATATTAATTCATTTGAAAAAAAACAGTATTTTAATAATATTATAAAACACTACTTATTTTCGTTATCTATATTTTCGATTACTATTCGTACTCAAGTATTAAGACCTATGAAAATATATAAAAGAACACAGTTTAGTTTATAAATAAAACATAAAATTCCTAATTGCACCATTAACATTTTTGCTAAATGGTTGAATATTGATTATACTTCTCATTATTTGTTAATTTGTTCGCATTCTCACTTTCATATTTTGATAAAATATTATCTTGCTCTTCTGTATTTTTATTTAATGTCTCTTTAATAATAGAACTTCTTCTTGGATTATTCTCAGCTGTGTTAAATTTTTCTGATTCATCATCATTTTTATTTAACGTATTATAAGTACTATATCTACCAATTATAATATTATCTTCTGCCTCATCACTGTTGTTATTACTATATAATTTAAAATGCTGAAATAGAAATATTGAGTCAAAAAAAACTGATAAACATCCCAATAATATTTTTGAAAAGTTAGTTCTTTTTGGGGCTGCTACCGTTTGATGCCCGAGGAAATGCGGCATTAAACTCAATTCTATATAATTCTGAGCAAGACAAAATGATCCACCAAGTATATCACATATTACATTAAAGATACTCCATCCTTTTGTACTTTTTCTTATATAATTAGAATGAATTTGAGGCAAATATTTAATCATATTAATAAAGACTTTACTTAATCCAAGATAAACTATATGATTAAATGGAAATCCAACATGACCTAATTTTGGGTTGAAAAAAGTAAAATGCTCTTCAATAATGATTAGTAAAAAATATCCAAGCCATATACACAATACTATCAATTTACATGTATTTGATACTTTTTGAGATTCATCTTTTGGATCATAGTAGATAAAAACTTGAATTATAGTAAAGATTGTCATCAGTAAGGCATGTGATGAAAAAAGTAGATCGGTTATAAATACAGGTCCTGTTCCGATGTCCTCTCCGTTGTTGAAATAACCTTTAAAATTATAAATTGTATAAGCTAAGAATCCTGATAGATTATATGTTAAAAAATCTAAATTGAACCCAACAATTGATTTTCTTTTATAGTTTAAATAAAATTGACCGTAGAAACTAAGAGACCAACTTGTGAAATAAATCCAACCACATAATTGAGAAAGAAACTTTAAATATATATAGTAAATCGGAATTGGTGGAGTTGTCATTATTTCTGATTAAATAATTAACAGTAAAATTATTATTTATATGCGTTTAATGGAATTAACTTATAAAGTAAATTATTTAATTAATAAATTAGTATAAATTATATAATAATATAGTAAATAAAGTATATTTTACTAACTAATCAATATTCATTATGTATAAAAATATATAATAAATATTTATATAATTGAATATAAATTAAATATTTTATATAAACATTTGATTTATCTAGTAGTACCCAATATACAAAAACACACTTTTGTCTCAACTTTCAATGGTGGTTTATTCATTTTATGTATTTTTTCCATAGGCGGGATTTGTTCTGTAGGATATATTGAGTATCTTTCTGTTGGGACTATTTTAATATTTGTTTTGACTGGCTTAATGTATGTTTGCTCTGAGGTTTTTCTTATAGCTAGTCTTGACTTAAATATTGGTGAAAACTCCATACTTATGCATTCTTCTTTGTTTTTAGTAAATGAAAAACACTCACACTCGTAATCGCTTTCGCTTAAGGCATTTCGATAAGGTTTTCCGCATACTATGTTATTATTTAAACTACTTCTAATTGGGGACAGTAAAGGGAAAGTTTTAATAACATTACTACTTTTAGAGTTTTCTGTATTGGGTATTGGCATTATTATTACATGGGTTTCATTGGACATATGATTTGTATTTATACCAATTGTATCTATTGAGTTTTTATTTTGTATTTCTTTTTCCGTTTTTCTTTCTTGTATTTTATTCGAGTTATGCAAATTGTGTTCATTATGCTCATTCTGCTCGTTTAGGAACGATTGTGTAAAAGTTAATGACTCACGAGTATTTACTTCATTATATAAATTAGGCATTCCATATATTGACTCAATTGTTGTTTCATTTTCTGACATTTTTTGCTTTAGCTTTAAATCTGAGAACATCTCTAAGGATTCTGTCTTCATGAAAGGAACTTCTTTTGAGTATATACAAGGAATATCAACATCGAAACATATTTGATTTCTAATCTCTTGGGCGGATGATTTTTGTTTATTGTGGGAGCCGTTAGCAATGGTTATATTTCTAATATTATTATTTTGGCTTAGAATCTTTAGATCAAAGTCCTCCTTTGGTGGCATTTTGGTTATAGTAACAAATCTTTGCCAGTCGTTATTAGGTTTAATTAAAATTTCACAGCTAAAGTCCATAGTTGTCTTTTCATTTACTTCGTGTATTTTATGAATAAATTTTCTGGTTTTTTCTGGTTGGTTTGCTGAGTCTGTTGCATTTGAGTTTCTTGAGGTATTTTTGTTAATTAGATCTTCTCTAGGTTCGAATTGGTTGTAATCCTTTGTAATTTTCTGTATTAAGAACCTTCCACGTTTTTCTTCAACAAACTTTATCTCTGAAGTTAACATATTTGAACTCTCGACGATATAATTTATTATTAAATTAATTAATTTTTTAAATATTGAATACATACGTAACATTATTTATGACTCATAATCGTAATATAATAAATAAATGTAATTATTTACTTCCAATACAATAATATATAACATATTTGCTATCTCAATAGAATATATAATAAATTAAATACAAAAATAAATTCAAAGTAATTCAATTTATTATATTAACAACAAGTTTAATAGTCAATTGCATTTTTTAGCTTTTCCTTCTTTTTATTTTTAAATCTATTTGATTTTGAAAAGTTTTTAATATCCTTCTTTATAACTTTAATAGTATTATCCTTGATCTGTGTCATTGTATTTGAAGTCTCTTTTTTATTTTTTATATCCACTTCTAAAAGCTCTAATTCTTTTATTTTATGTTCCATATTTAAAAACTCATCATCGTTTACAATGTCATCTTTCATGTTCTTCTCAAGGAAATTCTCAATATGATCTTCTTCTTTGTCTTTTTTTTCTTCTACTTCATCATTATCGTCATTATCTTCTTCTTCGTCTTCCTCATTACTTTGATTATCTTCTAAATCATCTTCTTTTACTTTGAGCTTTCTTATCTTTTCTATCTTCTTTTTCTTTATCTTCTTTTCTTTTAGCTTTTTGCAACCATATGCATTTAGTTCTACATCAAGATATGATTCTCTTTTTATATCTTTGTGGAAATCAGGTTTTCCGTCAAAATTAATACAAAACTTTTTCCAAAAGTAATCATGTATACATTTTAAATCTCTGTTAAAGTTGTATTCAGCCTCTTCGTGGTCTATTGAAATTACCTGAGGAAAATCAATTATATACATATTTTGGTTATCATCTACAAGAATATTAAATTCGTTAAAGTCACCGTGGACAAGTCCATTATTTGCAAGTTTTAATATGATATTTACTAAATCATTGTATGCTTTTGCTTTATTAGGAATAGTGTTAATGGTAGATAAGGGAAAGGAAGGAATGTAATCCATTATAATAGCATGTCTGTTTGCTTCGATAGGTCTAGGTACTGGGAATTTATTCTGGTGTAGTCCTTCTAAAAATTTGTATTCGTTCATAGCTGAAATACGCGAGAGATAAAGCCAGTTGTATTGAGTTTTACCTTTAATATAATCTCTTTTTTTCTTAATTGCTCTAAATGATGTTCTTCCAAGTCTTGCTAATTTTAAAATTGCAACTTTTAAACCTGTTTTAGATATAATATCGTGATCAATCTTACTAAAGTCTAACGCTTGTTGTTCATAATTTATATCTTCTTTATCTTCATCAAGTTTATCTTCGTTATTTTCCATATCATCTGATAAATCTAACTTTTTATCTATTTCATCTAGTTTTTGTTTATCCATATTCTTTTGCATTAACCTTTCTTCTTCCTTTTTTTTCTGTTGTTCTATAATACTCTCTACTAATTCAAAATTCTTTATATTTTTAAGATCATCATCTTTATCCATATCTTTATCGTCATATCTCTCCATATCTTCTTGATCTAAATCATCATCTAATTTCTCCTTCATTTTAACTTGATTGCTTTGACAAAACTTATCATTGTTATTTAAAATATTGTTATTTTCATCTTCAAGGTTAGTTAAACAACAGTTAGGATTAATATAGCAAAAGTATATGTCGGACTCTTTTCCTACACCAATTTTGGCTCCGACTCCGACTAAAACGTTCTTCTTAATTAAAGTGTGTAATGCTAAGAAATCATAACCTAAATAATTTAATGAGTAACCATCATATTTCGAGTTGTAATGTTGAATTAATTTATGTTTGAGTAAATTTGAAATTACTTTAAAAGTATTCCCTCTTTTGAGTTTGGCAATACTTTCAATCAAGTTTACTGGAACTACTTCATGATTTCTCATTCCTAGCTCGATTGCTGTTAATACTCTGAAATCGTCTCCACTAAGATAGCGTAATACTGATAAATCTAATCTAACCATTAAAGTATATATAATATATTAGTAATTTTATTATATATTAATTTTTTTGTAAGTAAGCATTAAGTAAGCATTATAATTTAATAGAAAATGAATATATTTTGTATAGAAATATATTAAGTTATAAAAAAGTAATATAATAAGTAATACAACTAAAACTACATAACTAAGTATATAATTAGTATAATAAATTTATATATGAATAAAAATATATTTAACTATTAGCCTGTATAGTAAAAACTATTACTACTCCGCATTGACAAGAATGTCTGTTTGTTTTTCTCTTTGTATTTAAAAGCTTAAGTTGATAAAGATCAACAATAACGAGGCAACTAAGAAAGGTAAAACAAATTTATTATTTGTCATAAAACAAATAGGATCATCCTTATTTAGAGCAGCTAATGGTTTTAAAGAAGTTTGTTTATCTAATAATATTTGCCCAATATTATTCAATTTTTCTAAGCTAGCTTTATCTTGACATAAACCATTATTAGAATTATCACCTCCGTTTTCAGCTGTAGTCTGTTTGTTACCTCCATTTTGAGGAATACTTTCTTTATTAACTACTGGTTCTTTTTTTTCCTTTGGTTGATTGTAAGTTCCAATTACTGGATTTATATCTACTACATTATTTCCTTTTAAAAGGTTTGTACCGGATGATTCTTTTACAAGTGGAGTTTCTACGACTTCAACTTCATGAACTTGATTATTAAATATTTGCTGAGGAACTTCATCAATCTGTATAATAAATAATTAACACATTAATCAATTTATATGTTTATTACATTATGAATTTTTATTCCTTCTGTTTCCAAAAATGATTTTAGGAACATTAAATCATCCATTGTTCCTATTGGAAGCGAAAGAAATATTTTATCAATACCGACTTTTTTAATTTCGTTTATATCGATTTTTTCCTTTAGTATTTCACAAAGTTTAGTAGCATTTCCTGTATATCTTATTTTAGCATATTCTGCAGACATTTAATAATTAATTATAAATTAATATATAAGAGTTTAAGCAATAATATTAATATTATTATTTAGTTATTTTATTTTATTAAATTTAGAATTATGTAAAGGTAATAAAGATTTATGTTAAATAATTTAACTACTTTACAAATAAATAGTAAATTTTATTTGATCACCTAATTTAAAAATATATTTATAAGTTATCTTTCAATCATTCTTTACTTTTACTTTCACTTTCATCATCAGAAGATAGTGAATCATCTGAATCAAACATTAACGCTTTTTTCTTTACAGTAACTGGAATAGGTAAT
>Ga0100378_1006584_pt1 | contig 10472 bp, 7 predicted proteins | sample CryGeymeta201502_FD_81535 | JGI IMG/M metagenome (GOLD analysis project Ga0100378, IMG submission 81535) | Groundwater microbial communities from Crystal Geyser aquifers in Utah, USA - Crystal Geyser metaG 2015-02 | ecosystem: Environmental > Aquatic > Deep subsurface > Groundwater | place: USA...
TTTATTGAAAGTTTACGTAATTTTTTAATATTTTTGTTTCATAATATATAAATATGAAATAAAACATTACTTAAAAAGTAACTATAGAGAGAGTTATTTATATATTAAATAGTATTTGAGTTAAAGTGAATTAAAAATTAGAAACTATCAACATTATATAATAATTAACTTTAAATAAACTTTAACTTTATTAACTAATATTAACTAATATTAAACATATATATAAGTATTATATTATACTTTCTTTTATACATAACATATTATATTCTCTTATAACTCTGGAATTGCATTCAAAATATCATCTCTTTTATCTTCATCTTCACATCTTCTAGCTTTCCAAAATTGATAAGCATAATATCCTCCAGGAATCATTACAACTAGACCTAATATCCAAAATGTAAGCCCTTTTCCTGGATCAGCCATAGCTACTTTTTCTATAAATCCGCAAATGAATAATACTAAACCAAGTCCAGCTAAAACCATTGTTACAATAAATGTTTTAAATAATGCATCAGGGACTTTAAATGGCTTTTTTTCTATTTCTACTTCTTTTTCTTCTTGTTGGTTAAAATTAAGATCGTTTTCTGGCTCAACAATATTGGATACTTTGTTATGAACATGATTATCTATATCACTATTTTCTAAATTTGATTGTTGATCAGGTATTTTCATTTCAATATCATTTATGTCAATTGTTCTTTTTTTCATTAATATTCTTTTATAAAATGACTTAATAAAATTAATTAATAGTATATTATTAATTAATAATTTAATAAATTAAATTATATAAAGAAAATTACTAAATCTAAAATATATAAATTTTCCTATTATAAAAAATTATTTAAACTTTTTATCGCAAATTAAATAAGATTCAAAAAGTCCTTTAAGTTCTTCACATATGGAAACTATATCTTTATTCGATTCATTCTGATTATTATAAATGATTAACTTTCTTACTTTATCATTTAACTTTCTATGTTTATCAGTAAATATTTCATTTATTATATCCTTTAGATTAGTCATATCAAAGTCACCATACTTGTATTCCATATTTAATATAAAGTTTGGCCAGTTGATATAAAGATCTATATCCTTATCTTTTGAAATTTCATGGATTGACTCAGTATTTTGAGTTGGCTTAACACTTGAATTTTGATTATTAGTTGCTGAAGGTTGTCCTTGCTTATTGAATGGATTTGAATCTTGTTTAATGTTATTATCTTGGTTTATATTTCCTTCGTCTTTCTTTGATATATCTAATGATTCTAAGCATATAATTCTGAAAATTGTAAACTTATCATTATTATTTAAATAACTAATTAAGTCTACTTTAGTCTTCATTGTTGTGTCGCTTATATTATAATAACTATAATCAAAATTCTTCAAGGTTATATCAGTTATATTGTTATAATTCTCAAAATCTTTGAAGTGTATAAATGCTTTTTTTTCTAAAATAACCTTTTCTAATGAATTAAAGTTAATTTTTTTCTCAAGGCATTTAAAATTGTAATCGTTTTCATATGTTGTTGATGAAATTTTCAAAGTTTTTAAATTATTATACTTTGTTATTGTTTTATCAGTACGAGAAACAAAATCAATATCTTGGTCTATTAATTTTAAACAAGTAAGCTTATTTTTAATATTTAGGAAATTAAGACTGATCATTCTATTTTTATTTAAAGTTAATTCAGTTAGATTTCCAAACACTGAAAGTAAATTAAGAGATCCTATATTGTTCAAGTCGATACAAGTTGAATTTTCAGTATTTAGTTCAATGTTGTTATCGTCGTAGTCATCATCGTCTAAATCTTTATCAAAAACACATCGATCTAGTGTTAAGCTAGCAACTTTATTTAAATTATGCTTTGTTATAATGTTTGATATTAAAAGAGAATTTTTTGTAAAGAAATATTCAGTTATCGGAATAAATTGAAGTTTGAAGTGTGTAATATTATTTGTTAGGTTGAGTAAGTTGAATCTAGTTACATTTGTTTTATCTTTATTTTCCTCCTCTTCTTCGATTATTGAAAATACACACTCAGTTAGACTTACTTTAAATCTATTTAAGTTGTCATTCTTTTCAATATCAAGAAAATGCTCATTATATATAATAGAGTTCTTTATGATAACATTTCTTCCACTAAAATTAAGATGTATATTGTCAATTTCATTATTATTATAATCATCGTTATATCTGAAATTACTTAAACTTATAATAGGTGAGTCTATTATTGAAATATTTGCTATTTTGTTGAGAATCTTTACCTTAATAATTTTGCTTAGAAATTCAGGGAACTGTATTATTTCGTCGTTATCATCAGGATTTGTTGCATCTATATGAATATTATCTGTCGATTGTAAATATGGTATAATTTTATTAAGTTTTAAAGTATCAAGACATGGAAATCTTAATACAACTGAAAAGAAAGTGACAAGAGTAATATTATCGTATATATGAAAGTTTTCTAATGAAAGCTTTTTCACATTTTTATAGTTTTTTTGATCTTGTAAAGCTTCTTCTTTTGAGTTTTTATCTCCTTCAAATAGACTTTTTATCAAAATATCAAGATAACCCTTTTGTAGAACACATCCATAATCATTTATTTCGAGAGATTCAATTCTTTTAATTTTTTCATGTATATTGTAGAAATTCTTAACACCAGTAAAGTTAAATACTCCTTTTAAGGATAAGCATAAAGACTGACATTTTAAATTTGAGAGAGTATTCATAACCTGTACAATTGATAAATATTCATGAGTATCAAAATCAAAATCAATATTGACTTTACTTATTTCATAAGTAAAAAAATTATTAATGAGATAGTCGATATACTGAAAGGAAATAGAACTTTTAATTATCAATGTTAATTCTCGTATATTTGTTGTATTATGTTGAGTGTTAATATCTGAATCGACATTTTTTGAGTTTTTTTGACCTTCTTTTTCTTTTTCAGAATTTATAGTATATTCTGATAAGTTACCAATTGTAACTACTAAATGGTTACAGTAAACTTTATCATATAAGGCTTCTTCCTTAAAAATTGAAAGGTACTCTTTTAGATTATTGAAATCTGTATTACATTTAATAGTGAATTCTTCATATTCTCCCATTCGAAATTTCTTATAAAAAGGAAATAAAGGCTTTTTTGATTTTAAATTATATTCGGGTAAGTTATTATAGATCTTTTCTTTTTTTGAAGTAAATTGGCTGAAGATGTTATCATTTGAACTTTTGGCAAATTTAGTGTCTTCATATTTTTCGATAAGTTTGCAATAATTATTAAATTCTTTGATATTGTTTTTAGTACTCTCATTATTTAAAGGTTTGCTTATAGAGTGGACATCTTGATTATAGTAGTTATATCTCTTCACTGAGTTAATGTTATAAGACTTATCTATCAGATTTTCTACACTGTATTTTTTATTTAATAATCTCTTCACAGATAAGTTTTTTCTATTCCTTAAAAACTCGCTTGATAAATTTCTTGTTCTACTCTTACTATGAATCACTTTTCTAATCTTTATCATATCTCGCGTATTAGTCTTTTTAATCATGGTTGTATATTCTTCTTTCTTGTTTTTGCTATCACTTATTTTAACTACATCAATGTATAATTTTTTATCAAATATTTCAGAAAATAATTTATTTATTGGAATACTAGCTATACTACTTAAATCTTTTTTAACTTCTGGATTGGGTAGGTTTTTAATAAGATCATAATAATAAAGAAAACTGTATTGGTTTTCTGATAGGTTGTTGTTTTCGAAAAAGAAATTCAAGAGATTAAACACTTTGCGATTATTTGAATAATGTCTGTCTGCTTTAAAGTTGTTTAATAATTTTCCCTTTTGACCATTTTTAATTTCATATAATGAAATATTATTGCTAGAAATATCTCTTTCTACTAAGAAAATAAAGTTAGGACTGCTTGTATTTTTGGTTTCGTTTGACCTAGACATTTTAATTATATTTTATATAAAATAATACACTTAAATATTAATTATTTTTAAAATTAGAGTATAATAAATTGATTATAACTTAAGAAGATAATAAATTTTACTTATTATTATTAAAGTAGATAATAAAAGGAGAAAATAGATTATAATAATAATAATCACTTTTTTATAATCTATTCTTTTTTTAATATGCTATTGGACTATATATAATATATATATATAATATTTAAGAGCAAACATTTATATTATTAATTAATTTTTATAATTCTAATTGTATTTATTTGTATTTAATTAACTTAATATTAAAATAATATTAACATAATTAAATAAAATTATGAAAATCATGTATGTTTCTTCAAGAATTCTAAACATACTAAAATATAATACATTATTCTTCGTAATTGTTATTATTAATGTTATTCTCTGCCTAAGCAAAAATTCCTTCCCTGAATTAGATAAAATTATTGAAGAATCAATACAAGAAAATCCAAAAAACCTTAATGGGTTTTTACCTACTCTACCAAAAATAATAACGAAAACAGGATTAATATGTGAGTTTCCTTTTATTTTTAATAAAAATGAGCATTTTGACAAATGTATGTTTCAACCAAATGGAAAGTCCTATTGTAAGGTTTCGAAGAAAAAGAATGCAAATGATGTTTTACTTAAGCTAGAAAATCAATACTTTGACGAATGCTTAACATTGGATGAAACTGAACAGTATTTCAACTCTCTAGTGGAAGAAAGTTATGATTTTAAGAATAAACTCTTAATTGATTTATTTTCGGATATAAGGATGGTGACTACAGAATCTAAGAATGAGAAGTTAATTCTAATTGATAAACTTGCCGAACGAACATGCAAAACTAATAAATTTAATTTAGATTGTCTTTATACATCTTTACTTGATCCAATTTCAAAGAATTCTGAAATTAACGATAGTATAAAGAACAAGTTGTTCGATGTAATAAATAAATACAAACTATCTTTAAATGACTACATTTCAAACTCAATTAAAGAAAAGTTTTCAAAACAATCTTACTTATTTATAACTAAAGATAATTTAAATTTAGTTGAAGATGATAAACTAAAAGAAGATGAAAATATCATTAACCTACCTAGATTTTTTAAATTAATGATATTTACAGGAGATGTATGTGTTGAGGAATGTAAATCAGCTATTGAGTATATTTTCTATGAAAATTTTAAAGATAATATTGACAGAATTAAACTTGAAACAGTCTCATATTTATTTCATATAAAGAATTTAACTAACGTAGACGACCAACTAGTGCATAATTCAACACATATAAAATATAAAGACCATTTCTACACTATTAACGAAAATTCACAAAACTTTGTTAAGTATGACCAGTGGAATTTACGATATTTTATTCATATTATCTATAGATATTTACTTATGGAGAAGTCTTTTTATAAAGAAATTATCCTTGGAGATTACTCAAATTCTGAGCAACAAAAAGCAATATTAGGTCCAAGTCTAAAAGATCTAACTGAGAACCAAGAAGTCAAGTTATCAAGAATTATTCCGCTAATTTCACCTTATTATAAATTTACTTTACAAGCTCATGAAAAAGTAAAGGCTGTATATGATAAATGGTTAGATATAGGTAATGACCTAGAGCATCAATTTAAATATACAGATGAAAGTTTTTCTACTTTTAGTAAGTTTCTTAATCATTCAAGAAATAAGATAGTAAATGTAGTAAAGTTAATAAACTCAACTTTTATTCCTGAGCTCAAAAATATTTCTTTGATAAAGCAAAAAACTATAAAAATTAATGAGCAACTAGCAAGTACAGAGGATATGAGTTCAACATACTTTAATATTAAAACACAATCTTATCAAAATTCATTAGAATATATTACACAAGTAATTTATAAGACAAGTTTCTTTTTGACTGATTGTAATAAATTTCTTCACTATCACTCATATTTAGATATAAACGCAATGGGAAAGCCAACTATTAATTACGTACCTCTTGGATATGATCCTGTATTCTTCATAGATTTTTCGAGTGACATTAAATTATTCTTCCTTTACGGATTAAAGAATTTCTATACTGAAGTAGGAAAAGGTGAAAAGCAGCTTGATTACAAAATTAATATCTTAACAAATTTTGAAATTGATGTATTTTTCGATAATGTTTTACTTGAGCCTTATTCTGTAAAACCTGTAAAAAGTAATAGTATTTATCCAGAAGGAATACAGCTTAAGTTTAAAATCTTAGCACCGAATAGGATGAATGCCTACAGAAAGTTTTTAGTAAAGGGAAAGTATGTTGGAGATGAAAAAGTCTCTAAAAAGTTTTTGTTTTATAAAAGTAAGGAAATAGTACCCAAAAAATGGCTACCTACAGTAAAATCTAATGTTATACGCAAAAATGCTAATAGCTTAACTTCAGAACATTCTTCAGCAAATACCTCAAAGGATGTTAAAGATATTTTTAAGGATGTTATCTTTCACAAACCTAAGGATGAATGCAAGACCCCCTTAATGAAACTTAATTTTTGTTTTAATGTACCTAATTATATTCCTGACTGCGAAGTAGCTTGTAAATTTTTAAGTGAAAAAGAAAGGGAAAGACTTGAAAAATTAGAATACGAAAGACTTTCAAAAATGTATTATTTTGCAAAAGGAAAAGGTTACGATAAAAACATAACCAAGGGAAAGAACTTTAATACAAAATTTACAGATAAAATATCAAAGTTCATTAATATCTGCAATAATTATTGTGATGTTTTCAAATGGGATATCTATATTTACAAATGCATTTTTAGACATATAGATGAAACAGATTTAGATATTTTAATTACAAAATGCGGCGGATATGGTGAATGGGAGTTAGTCTCGAGATTAAATCAAAATAGCACAACATGGTTTAAAGACTCTAATGAATTATTAGGAACTTCAGATGTTTCTTATGAACGTGAAAAATTTAAATTAAATGAAACTTTACTTGAATTTGCTATTCCTAGTTACTTTAATCCGCTTGGTAATGTAAATTTCAGACTCCCTTTTGATATTAATAATATTGATGAAATTATGATTGCTACTGGTGACATGAGTAAATGGATAACTACTGATAAGTTTCAGTTATTAGTAAAAGGAAATCCTTATACAGGATATTCTAAGCTAAATTACAAGGTTTATCATACAAAATTTTATAAAAGCCCAGATAACCATCAATATTCAAGTATTAACTATATAGATCACAGACAAAAGGGATTTCCATTTGTGCTTTTGAATAAAATTTGTTATAATTCAACTACTAAAATTACTAATGAAAGTGATCTTATTTTTGCTGAAGATGAAGTAAACCACAATATGGACTTAGTTAAAAATAACAAAGGAATTAATATTTTCACTAGAAAGAAAAATATCTGCCTTGAACAAATGTTTTTTACTTCTAACCTTCCTGGAAAACCATTTTTTATCGAACCTTGCAAATTATCAAAGTTTATCTTAGTTTATGGAGGGCTTGATATTAATTATATGATCTATAAGCTTCCAGAAAAATTTGATAAAAAAGCAAAACTTCTAAAAACTTTACCTTATCAATCAAAATATCATTTCAACATTATTAAACCTTCTCGTATTCATTTAGCTATTGAAATTAATAAGGACATCGAAATTGTCGCAACCAAATTAATAGAAGATGGTTGGATCTTTATTGAAGGAAGTGAAAATATTATAGAGGTTGTGCAGTCAGATATAGGTGACCAAATTAAACTTAAAGAAAAACTAAGTCACATAGAGTGTGTCTTTCCTAATCCAGTTTCACCAGTATGTAAAGAAAAGAAAGTTGAAACTCTTCCTACTATTAAATTCAATATATTCTATAAGGATTTAGAATTCTCAATATTAAAGCTGAATTATGATTTTTGGGAGTTTGATAACTTGTATTCTTGTCTACACTTTTTATTCATCTATCCAAGAGAATGTGTTCTTGAAGATAATCATGTTGATACTACCAATCATAGAGTTAATAATTATGTAAATAAGATCAGAGATTTCCTTCCAACTTTTGATGGTCAACAAAATCTAAAATTAGAGAAGAAAAAGAAGAAATGGTATTTTCATTCTTTTGCTCAAAAGGTTAAAAAAGATTCAGAAAAAACAAAGGAAAAAGAAATTGATAAAACTAGCAATAAAGATAAGTTTTTGAATGTTATAAAAGAAGAACAAGAAGAAGATGATGAAAACGACGATGATAACAATGAAAAGAAGGAAAAGAAAGATAGAAAAAATTCTAAAGATGATAGAAAGAATGTTGTGAAAGGAAAAGAAAGAAATACTTTTAGTGTTGATACAGGAACAAAAAATTCTACTCTTGTTAGTAATGTAAGTTCAAATACAAAACTTAACTTTACATCCCCAAAAATAATGTCTAATCAAAACGGATGTGTCTTAGCTTTAGATCGATTTGGAAATTTATTTTTTATAAATAAATTAACTCTTCATGAAGATATAGATTTAAACTCAACTGATGGAAAATTCGTTTTTAATAAGTAAGTAAATCAATTAATCATTTATAAATTTAATTTTATAGAACTAAAGAAGAAAATGCATGGAAAAAAATACAAACTAACGTAAAGGATTTTGAATTAAATGCAAATATGGTCATATTCTTAGACTTTTCGAATAAATTATTCTATAGATCTAATATATTTAAAAACAATATTTGTCAAATTGGTAACAAATTTCGTGAAATTTCTCATTCATTTCAAAATAAAATTACTAAGTTAGGCTTAAATAATTTCGATTGTTTTTGGATATTAGATAACAAACAAGATGTAACTTTATAATTATTAATATATTATAGCTATATACAACAGAAGATATTACTAATTACAATACTAATCAAAAGATCTATGTTCAATTTTCAATGAGTAAGTCATTAATTCGTCGAGAAGTTAAAGATTTCTACCTAGAGAATAATATCTTGTATGTTTTAACTAGACAAGGTAACTTTTTTAGAAAAGAAGGAGTTTGGGATCTAAAAACTAATAAATGCAAAGAAGGTTTGGTAATACATTAATAATTATTAATTACCTAGTTAACTATTAAAAAATATTGTTAATATTAATTTTATATAGGATTACGAAGAAATTCCAATTCTTCACGATAAAGCCTTAAAGTTCACAAAAATTCATAACAATATCAATAATAACTTATTCCTCTTGAATAATAAAGGTCAAATATACTTTAGAAAAGACAAAAATGAAGTAAATCCTTATGGATTATCCTGGAAAATGTTAGAAGTTGAGGATATATCATTGATGAAGGATAAACGAAATAAAATTATGAATATATGGGTAACTCCAATGGATGTATATTTGATTACTTACAATGGAATGGTATTAATTTTAGAAAACATTAACAAACCGAGACTATATGATATATAAGAACTAAATAATCTAGCAACTAATTTGTTATAGTATAATAAATTATAGAGATCAATATAAATTTAAATAAGTTTATATAAGTTTATATAAATCTATATAAGTTAATAATAAAAGTTACATAAAATATATATTATTTCTTTATTTAAGTTATGTATAACTATAATTATTTAAATTTTACAATAAATAAATAACAGTTAATATGTCACTATCAAAAGACGTTAGACAATCAGCAGTAATTCTTCCTCCAAGCGAGCTTGAAAAAAAAACTTTTACTTATAAATTTAACAAAGAAGAAGACTTATCTCTTGAAAATATAGAAATAGTTTTACTATTCTTCGATAGAACTAAATTTGAACTAAATATATGTAAATATAAATCCACATTGTAAGTTATTTTAATTATTTCTAAAATTACATTACAATTAGTGATATTGATCTTGAACAAGTATTTAAATATCCAAGTAATCAAAATAGCGATAAGATTGATAATAATAACTTACAAAATAAAAATTGCTTTAATTCAAGTAAGAAGTTAAATTAATTAAACAATAGCTTATAATCATAATTTGGTAACTGGAAAATATGAACTAATTGATAATGTTATTACTTTAAAGCTGGAGAAGTTTTTTACTAATCAGTATATTAATTTATAATTAAATAAATGTAGAGTTGAATTAGTTGATAAGAATTTAACTACAATAACTGTTGATTATAATGGAAAAAGCATCAGCTTGAAAAGTGATAATGCAGTAAATAAGCTAGTTGGGATAAAAGAAGATGTCACATTAACACTTTTTAGTTGATTAGGTGTTTAGTTAATTAGTTAATTAAAACTTATAAATCTATATCAAATATAAATATAAATTTTTGTAAATTTTTGTAAATTATAATTAGTTAATAGGTTATTATATTATGTCTAACAATATTAACTTTATAATATTTAACATATTACTAGTTAGATAATTAGATAATTAATGAGATGAGATAATATATAATAAAAATAAATTAGTTTAATTGTTTTGGGGATTGGGGATTGGGGATTGGGGATTGGGCCCAATCCCCAATCCCCAATACCCAATCCCCAAA
>Ga0100378_1006586_pt1 | contig 10470 bp, 11 predicted proteins | sample CryGeymeta201502_FD_81535 | JGI IMG/M metagenome (GOLD analysis project Ga0100378, IMG submission 81535) | Groundwater microbial communities from Crystal Geyser aquifers in Utah, USA - Crystal Geyser metaG 2015-02 | ecosystem: Environmental > Aquatic > Deep subsurface > Groundwater | place: USA...
CTTGCCATAGTTAATTTTAGGCAAAGGTAAGGTTTATATCCCTATGCATCCAAAAATTGGGATGAAGCAGTTATATTTGCTAAAAAATATTTTAGATGCAATCATTAGAAACTCAAATATCAAAAGCTTGGGATAACAGAGACTTATTAAAAGAAGACGCTACTCAAGAAGCTATAAGAACAGTGATCAATCTTCTAGATGAAGGAAAATTAAGAGTTGCCGAACCTACAACCGATGGCTGGCAGGTGAACGAATGGGTAAAAAAAGCTGTTGTGCTTTATTTCCCTATTCAGAAAATGGAAACTTTGGAAGCTGGTATTTTTGAATATCATGATAAAATGCCTTTGAAGAGAGGATATAAAGAAAAAGGAATACGCGTAGTGCCTAATGCAGTTGCAAGACATGGCGCATATATATCTAGCGGTGTTATTTTAATGCCTAGTTATGTGAATATTGGGGCTTATGTAGATGAAGGAACCATGGTAGACACCTGGGCAACCGTAGGAAGTTGTGCTCAAATAGGAAAATATGTGCATTTAAGTGGTGGTGTTGGAATTGGTGGCGTTTTAGAACCATTACAAGCAGCACCAGTTATTATAGAAGACAATGCTTTTATTGGTTCTCGTTGTATTGTTGTTGAAGGGATTCGAGTTGAAAAAGAAGCTGTTTTAGGTGCAAACGTAGTGCTTACTGGTTCTACTAAAATTATAGACGTTACTGGCCCAGAACCTAAAGAATATAAAGGATACATTCCATCAAGATCTGTTGTGATCCCAGGAAGTTATACCAAAAAGTTTCCTGCAGGAGAATTTCAAGTGCCTTGTGCATTGATCATTGGTAAACGAAAAGAAAGCACCAATAAGAAAACCTCTTTGAATGATGCTTTAAGAGAATATAATGTTGCTGTTTAAGTTTTTAATTTTAATTATTACTGAATAAAGCGTCTTGGAGAAAACCAAAATATTAGTGATTCAACAAAAGATGATTGGAGATGTACTTACGTCTTCTATCTTGTTCGAAGCACTTAGAAAAGAATATCCAAGTTCTCAATTACATTATTTGATCTATTCGCATACATTGCCGGTGATCAAACAAAATCCGTTTATCAATAAAGTGATCCTTTTTAAGGATGATCTAAAACATCCGCTAAAATTCAATTCTTTTCTTAAAAAGATAAAGCGAGAAAAGTATGATGTAGTGATAGATGTCTATGCAAAATTTAGCAGTGCAATTATCACCAAATTTTCCGGAGCGCCAATACGGATCTCCTACAATAAATGGTATACGAAGTCATTTTATACACATTGCTATGATAAAGCTATAGTAGCAAAGACCAATGCAGGGCAAGCAATAGAAAAGAGGTTACGGTTGTTAACTCCAATAATGAAAACAATTCCTGCGGAAGTTAAGCCCAAGATCTATTTAGCAAGAGAAGAGAAATTAAAAGCACAGGAGCAATTAGCCCATGCAGGCATTAAAAAAGATAAGCTATTATTAATGATAGCTGTTCTCGGTAGTTCAGCATCTAAAACCTATCCTGAAGAATATCAAGCCCAGCTATTAGATAAGATTATTGAAGATACCCCAGCACAAATGCTCTTTAATTATATTCCTTCTCAAAAAGAGGAAGCATTAAAAGTGTATAATTTGTGTAAACCAATTACCCAGAAATCCATTTTCTTCAATTTGTTCGGAAAAGATCTTAGAGAATTTCTAGCTCTTACGTATTACTGTGATGCACTTATAGGAAACGAAGGCGGTGCAGTAAATATGGCAAAAGCGCTAGATGTATCAACTTTTGCAATTTTTTCTCCTGGTGTTCCTAAGCAAAATTGGAATATGTATGAAAATGGAATCACCAATGTTTCTGTACATTTAAATGATTATCTGCCAAAATTATTTGAATTTCAAACTAATAAGGAAATCCATAATAATTCGCCCGAATTATATAGCACCTTTGAACCCACTCTTTTTGAAGAGAAATTGCAACAATTTGTTTTTAATCTTCGCTCATGAAATATAAGTTCTTAATTTATATAAGTCATACGTACGCTTTACCTATTGGAGATCCACTTCAGAAAGAAATTCTGGCCATGGGTTATGAAGTTAAATGGTTTTCAGATCAAGAATATACTAAAAAACATTTTCCAGAACATGGGGAGCTTTTAGATACTATTGAAGAGGTGATTAGTTACCATCCAGATATCGTATTAACAATTACAGATAGTTTAGCTGATTTTATTCCTGGCATAAAAGTTCAGATATTTCACGGTTTTTTGGCTAATAAACATAGCTTCAAAAAAGGTCATTTTAGAATAAGAGGATTTTTTGACTTGTATTGCACACAAGGTCCTTCTACCACAATTCCATTTAAAAAGCTTCAGAAAAAGCATAAACATTTTGAAGTTATTGAAACTGGTTGGTCTAAAGTTGACCCATTATTTCCTATTGAAGTTAATACTTCAGAAAGACCTGTGATTCTTATTTCATCTACATTTTCACCAAAATACAGTCTTACCTACAATGATGGTGTGGTAAGCGAGATTGAGCGATTGTCTAAAATAGGAAACTGGGAATTTAAAGTAGTGCTTCATCCAAAATTGGCTCAAGAAAAGATAGATCGATTTAAAGAGATGCAAAATGAAAATCTAACTTATTATGATACTACAGATATAATTCCTCTTTTCAAAAAGGCAGATGTAATGTTTTCGGATACAACTTCAGCTATTACTGAATTTATACTTCAAAAAAAGCCTGTTGTTACTTTTAAAAATAACAAACCGGGCGATCATTTTATTAATATAACTGAAGTTTCCCAGATTGAAGAAGCTTTAACCAGATCTCTAGAAAGACCAACTTTGGTAATGGCAGCCATTCAGAATTACATAGATGTAACTCATCCATATTCCGATGGCAATTCCAGCAAACGAGTGATTAATGCGTGTATTGAATTTTTATATAGAGATAAATCCTACTTAAAAAACAAACCACTTAATTTAATTAGAAAATATAAGGTGAGAAAACAACTGAACTATTTCACTTTAAAAACCTTCAAAAGACCCAAAGGAACAAAGCATTCTTAATCTTTCCAAAATTTTAATTTCTTCTTTATTTCTTTTTTACGCTTGAATTTGTGTTGAAACTGCTTTGTAAAGTCCCACATATCTTCAAAAACAATTTTCTCATCTTCATCGATCAGCTTTGCATACTCATTCGCCATTATTTTTACCATACTTTTCTTAGGTGTTAATCGCGAAAAATTCCTCATTCTGTCTTCAAAGCTCATTTTTTTAAAGTTCATCCTATTAAGATCTACTAAATAAAATAAGTAGTTCCCGTTATTCAGCTGAATTAAAGTGTTCCCAGGAGAATGATCTAAAAATTCGATGTCTTTTTCGTGTAAAGAATAAGTGAATCTAGTAAAGGCTCTAAGAATTTCCTCATTATTTGGATAGTCCGGATTTGTAACTAGTTCGCGATACGTAAGATCACATGCTAAATGCTCGCTTACATAAAAACTTTATTTGAAAAGCAGCGAAGAATTATTAATGGCATAAGCAATGGGATAAGGCGTTCCAATATCATTTGCTATTAAGTGCTGCGCATACTCAAAAGAACGCGCTGCCTTTGATTTTCTAAAAAACTTATAAGCAACCTGATTCACAAAATTTGGAACCTTGAAAGATTTAATATTTACATTTTTGTCGGAAAGTAAAAAAATCTTAATCTGATTTCGAACTCCCGGGGTAATTGCCTGCCCAGAATTATCAAAATTTTCAATTAATTTTGAAATCTCCGCTTCCTGAGTTTTATATTTATCTGAAATATGGACCTTCATTACTTATAAATATTTAGAAACTCCTTTTTCACACCAAACAAGTTTCTCTTTGATGGTTTTTTGCTGAATTTTATCGTTATCCTCTAAATTTGATTTAGAAGATTCTGGATGATACAAGTGATACACAATTCCCCCATAGCGCAACCTTTTCCCTTGTATGCCTTTATTTAAAACTCGTAAAATAAATTCTGAATCTTCTCTTCCCCAACCCTCCATAGCTTCATTATAGCCATTCACTTTAATAAAATCTTCTCTCCAATAAGAAATATTACATCCTCTTACCTTAGACGAAAATAGCGGACTTGATTTGTAATTATCTCTAAGCACAGGAATTCTTAAATTCCTAGTTCGCTTCCCAATATCTCCTGAAAAAAAAGAGAATTGAAACTTTCCATTTTTTAAAATATCCGATAGTGCTTCTTTCTTTATGTTAACCCTAGATCCAAATAAAAACATTCCTTTTTCAGCACTACTAATATGATCTTTTACAAAATCCTTGTGCATAATGCAGTCTCCGTCAATTTGAATAATATAATCACAACTCGTGGAAGCAATCGCTTTATTGAGAACTTTAGATTTTCTGAAACCATTATCTTCTTGCCAGATATGATTGATCTGTAATTTAGTATGCTCCGTATAACTTTCTATTAATTCTTTTGTAGCTTCCTTAGAACCATCATCTGCAATAATCACTTCATCTGGAAATTGTGACTGAATTAAGACACTTTTCAATATTAATTCTAAAGCTTCCGGCCAATTATAGGTAGATATCAATAAAGCTGTCTTCATTAATTCTTCTTTTTAGAACCAGAATGTTTACGAATTAAATTCTCATAAACCGCAAGTGTATTTTTTCCTAACTGGCCTCCAATAAATTTCTTTTCAAAAATAGCATAAGAAAGGTCTGTAAACTGTTTAGCTAATTCAGGTGAATTTTTGAATTTTATAATTCTTTCAGCCAAACCTTCCACGTCTCTAACTTCTGCCGTAAATCCGTTAACTCCATCTTCAATCACTTCATCTACCACTCCTACTCTTGTAGAGATCACCGGGATTCTGTGATATAAAGATTCGATTACTGTTGTTGGTCCTCCTTCTCGCTCAGAGGTCATTAAAAAAACATCAAATTGTGGTAAAAAGGAAGATGCAGAACTAACAAATCCCATAAAAGTAATATAAGATTCCAGATTCTTTTCTTTGATCATTTCCTTTAAAACCTCTGTATTTCTACTGAAATCGCCAAATTGAACCAAATGGAAATCCTTAAAATTTAATTTGTTCACCAAATGATCTACTACTTTCACCAAGGTAGGAAGGTCTTTAGCATTGGTATGGTTAGCAATATTTCCTATTAAAAATGTTTCAGGAGATAGATTTAGTTTTTCTCGAACTTGATAATCGGCAGATTTCGGAATATCTTCAATTCTAAGTCCGCTATAGACAATCACCAATTTTTCTTTGTTTTTTTCAGAAAGAACAGGGCTAAAATGTGCTTTAACGTATTTAGAATTACAAAGGATTCCGTCTATATTCTTATAATTATACTTTAGTTTGCTTAATAATCCTACTTTATTACGAACCCCTCTTCTGGCTATTAATGCAGCAGTTTTTAAACTTTTAAAAATATCTGTAACAACATATCCGGTAATTGCATCACTGGTATGTAAATGAAGTATATCTATATCATGAGTATGAACTATAGAACTCAAAAATTTTCGGTATTGGTTAGAATATACTCCAAAAGGCTCACTAGAAATGATCTCTATGTTCTCCTTACTTGCGGCATCGTAAAGTGGAGTATCCTTATAACAAAATAAAATTTGCTTCACGCCCTGCACATTCAATTCATCTATCAGATAAATAAGCTGTTGCTCATTGCCTCCCCAAACCTGAGCACCAGAAACGTGTAATACTGTCATTTTTTATTTTGAATTTATCACAAATATAAAATAAGTATAAAGAAAGCTTTTGAGAATCTACTAAAACATTGGTTTATGAATTGGTTTGATTTCAGTTTTACTGAATTTCTCCATATTCGCTAATGAAATAAAAATATGTAATTTTGAAGCGTCGGAACAAATAAGGCAAAAACTGCTTTTAAGTTCAAACCAAATAAATGAAATTCAACTTGCTATTTATAATCCTTCTATCATGAATATCTTACATGTTTCGGCCGTGAAAAGTTGGGGTGGTGGAGAGAATCATATAGAGAATCTTTGCAGGGAACTTGAATTGATTTCACCTGAAATTACGAATAGCGTTCTTTGTGCAAAAGATGGATTATTTCATGAAAAATTAAAGAAAACCAAGGTGGATCACACTGCTGTAAAGCTTGCATTTAAAATGGATCCACGTTTTTCCATGAACATAGTTCAGATCTGTAAATCTAAAAATATAGATCTACTACATATTCATGATAGTACTGCGCTAACCTTGTGCATTATGGCCGATCATTTAGCAGATCTTCCTCCTTTTATTTTTAGTAAAAAAACCACATTTCCTATTCGAGCAAGAAAGCAAACCTTGTTTAAATACAACTACGAAAAAATCAAACGCATACTTTGTGTTTCTGAAGCCACTAAAAAAATGACTGCGGTTATGGTTTTGAAGTCGGAAAAGTTGCAATGTATCTATCATGGTACCAATGTAGATTCTGTAAATTCAAAAAATAATTTTGAAATAAGGAAAAAGCTTAATCTAGCTACTGATACAAGAATTATAGGAAATATCGCAAACCACAACTGGCCTAAAGATCTGGAAACCTTTATTCTTACTGCAAACGAGTTAATTAATATTCAGAAAAAAAAAGATATACGTTTTGTTCAAATAGGTGCATTTACCAATAGAACCAATTTATATTTAAAAATGGTTGAAGATCTAGATCTTGAAGATAATGTAAGTTTTATAGGAAAAGTTGAAAATGCTTCCGCTTTAATTCCGCAGTTCGATATTTCATTAATGACCTCCAAAAGTGAAGGAATTCCGCAATTCATCTATGAATCCTTTCTGAAAAAGGTTCCTGTAATAAGTACTAATGTTGGCGGAATTTCAGAAATTATAGAACATAACCAGAATGGACTTTTAGCAGATTCAGGTGATGATAAAAAGCTTTCTGAATTAATAGTTGGCTTACTAAATTATCCAGAAAGAAGAATTCAGTTCGCAACAAGATCTTATGATTTGGTGTTAGAAAAATACACCACAAAATTAATGGCTAAAAAAACATTAAATCAATATAAATCAGTGCTCCATGGACGATAATATAAAAACAGAGATAGAGAACACGATAGAAGTGCTAAAAAGAGGAGGAATTATTTTATATCCAACAGATACTGTTTGGGGAATTGGTTGCGATGCTACTAACCCTGAAGCCGTGGCAAAAGTATATAAATTAAAAAAACGAGAAGAAAGCAAGGCGATGATCTGCTTGGTGAATTCGGTTAAAATGCTGGAACAGTATGTAAATGCCATCCCAAATATAGCTTACGATCTTATAGATTATGCAGTAAAACCTACCACGATAATTTATGACGATCCTATAAAAGTGGCAAACAATCTTATTGCTAAAGATGAAACCTTGGCGATAAGAGTGGTTAAAGATAATTTTTGCGAACCTTTGATCTACAAATTTAGAAGAGCGCTGGTTTCTACCTCTGCAAATATTAGTGGAGAACCAACTCCAAATTCTTTCGCTCAAATAAGTCCGGAAATTTTAAAAGGAGTAGACTATGTAGTAAATTTGCAGCATTCAAAAATTTCAAGCCAACCTTCCTCTCTAATAAAATTAGGAAAAGATGGAAGCGTAAAGGTGATACGACATTAAAATATGCCCAAGAATAGCAATTACACATCTGCCTTAAAGCATCCTATCTTCAAGATTATCTCACAAGCTGCAGAAAATTTAAAATTAGATAGTTATGTGATTGGTGGTTTTGTAAGAGATTTTTTACTAGACCGAGGAGAACCAAAAGATATTGATATTGTTGCCATTGGTAGCGGGATTGAACTTGCTGAAGAAGTTTCCAGATTGCTTCCTCACAACCCAAAAGTTCAAGTTTTTAAAACTTATGGTACGGCAATGCTGCGAGCATTCGATCTTGAAATTGAATTTGTCGGCGCAAGAAAGGAGAGTTACACTGAAGATAGCAGAAACCCGGTTGTAGAAAATGGCACGTTAGAAGACGATCAAAAAAGAAGAGATTTTACAATAAATGCATTGGCGCTGAATCTTGGATCTGCTAATTTTGGAGATTTGGTAGACCCTTTTAATGGAATTAAGCATCTTAATGAAAAACTTATAAAAACTCCGCTTGATCCAGATATCACCTATTCTGATGATCCTTTACGCATGCTTCGGGCAATTAGATTTGCATCGCAGCTTCGTTTTAAAATAGAGCTTAAATCTTTAAAAGCTATTTCAAAAAATAAGGAAAGAATACAGATAATTTCTAGAGAACGCATTGTAGATGAGATCAATAAAATATTGCTTTCAGAAAAACCTTCCGTGGGATTTGCGCTTTTACATAAAACAGGATTGTTAGATCTTATTCTTCCGCAGTTAACTGCATTAGAAGGCATCGAAGAAATTGAAGGGCAGAAACATAAAGACAACTTTTGGCACACGTTGGAAGTTGTAGATAACATATCTGAAAATACCGATGATCTTTGGTTGCGTTGGGCAGCGCTCTTGCATGACATTGGCAAAGCGCCAACCAAGAAGTTCCACAAAAAAATTGGATGGACCTTTCATGGACATGAATTTGTGGGTTCGAAAATGGTTTACAAGCTTTTTAAGCAATTGAAAATGCCATTAAATGAAAAGATGAAATTGGTGCAGAAGCTGGTGCTAATGAGCTCCCGCCCTATTGTAATTTCAGATGAAAATGTGACAGATTCAGCAGTACGCAGATTGGTTTTTGATGCCGGAGATGATATAGAGAATTTAATGACGCTTTGCGAAGCAGATATTACCACGAAAAATCCGAAGCGCTTCAAAAAATATCATAACAACTTTAAAAAGGTTCGGGAAAAGATTAAGGAAGTTGAAGAGAAAGATCACATTCGTAATTTTCAGCCACCAGTTTCTGGTGAGGAGATCATGGAATTTTTCAATTTAAAACCTTCCAGGGAGATCGGTATCATTAAGGAAGCAATAAAAGAAGCAATTCTAGAGGGTGAAATTCCTAACGAATATGAAGCTGCTAAAACATATATGATCAAAAAAGGTAAAAAACTTGGATTAAAAGCAGTGGTGGAATAATTAACTTTTAAAGAAGCAATCGTGTATAGAAATTTTCTTAAAGCATCTATTATCTTGGTTTATTTAGTGATCATTGCCGGGGCTGTTGTTAGAATGACAGGTTCTGGAATGGGATGTCCAGATTGGCCTAAATGCTTCGGTTATTACATTCCACCTACAGAACTTTCAGAATTAGAATTTCAACCTTCCAGAGATTATAAGCATGGGCAGGTTATAATTGTAGATGAACGATTAATGACTGCCGCTAAAGATTTTACCACTGGCGATTCTTACAATGCCGCAAATTGGGAATTATATACAAAACATGATTATGCCATTTTTAATCCTTGGCATACTTGGATAGAATACGTTAACCGTCTGTTTGGCGCCTTAGCCGGACTTGCGATGCTTATCATGGCTTTTTTGTCCTTAAAATATTGGAGGGAAAGAAAGAAAATCACCATACTTTCATGGCTATCAGTCTTTTTAATGGGGTTTCAGGGTTGGTTGGGAGCAACGGTAGTATTCTCTGTACTTTCTCCTGTTAAGATAACTATACACATGGTAATGGCCTTGGTAATTGTAGCGTTGTTACTCTATCTGCTTAGTTTAACTGCCAAAAGTTCTAAGGTCAGAATTGGTTCCAATAGCTTTAAAACATTAATTGCTTCCGCAGTGATTTTTACTTTAATCCAAGTGATCATGGGAACGCAGGTTAGGCAATTTGTAGATGAACAAGTGAAGTTATTAGGTTCTAATGCTCCTGGAGAATGGCTAGCAACTCCTTCCATCTTATTTTATATTCATCGCTCGTTCTCCATCTTAGTTTTGCTATTGAATTTGGCTTTATGGTGGCAAAATAAAAAAATGAATCTAGGCTTCAACAAAATTAATTGGGTGCTTGCGTTTATAGGAATAGAAATATTAACTGGAATTGCAATGTATAATTTCAACTTTCCTTTTCTATCACAGCCCTTACATCTAGTTATTGCTTCCCTCCTATTTGGTGTACAATTTTATGTATTATTGGAAGCTATGCGTACCCCAATTCGCGCAAAAAGTTTGTAACTTTGAACCCATAAAAAAATTAGAATGGTTTATAGATTTAGAGTCATTTTGGATACCCAAGATGATGTTTTTAGAGATATCGAAATTTTAGAAGAAAGCACATTGGAAGATTTTCATAATTCCATTGTGAATGCTTTTGGATTTGATGGAAATGAGATGGCAGCTTTTTATATAAGTGATGACGACTGGAACCAAGGAGAAGAGATCTCTCAATTTGATCTGGGTGATGGGTTGGACGATATTCGTTTGATGAACGAAACTACGCTAGATTCTGTAGTTTCCAAGAATGAGCGTAAATTGATCTACGTATATGACTTTTTAAGCA
>Ga0100378_1006597_pt1 | contig 10459 bp, 18 predicted proteins | sample CryGeymeta201502_FD_81535 | JGI IMG/M metagenome (GOLD analysis project Ga0100378, IMG submission 81535) | Groundwater microbial communities from Crystal Geyser aquifers in Utah, USA - Crystal Geyser metaG 2015-02 | ecosystem: Environmental > Aquatic > Deep subsurface > Groundwater | place: USA...
AAAGTAAAAAAGAAACTAAATAACACAAAAAATTTATCAAACATGATGCTTAAAAATATGAACTATATTAAAGAAGTAGAAGAACTAAACAAATCAGGGACAAGAGATGAACGAAGAAAGAACTCAGCTACACCAACTAGAAAAAGAGCATTCGGAAGTTTTATAGACACTCCTAATAATAATGATATTTCAGAAATATTAGGAATTAGTAAAGTTAATAAAGACGATTCGATTAATGGTAATTTTTAAAACTTAATTAATGTTAATTCTTTAGATAAAAAGAGATCATCTAAGAAATCAAATAGTATTATAGAAAGTTTAAATACTCCTATTGCTTTGGATTTTAGTTATGAAACAAAAAAACAAAAGACAATACTACTAAAAGAGGCTAAGAATAAAGTTAACTTTCATATATCAGATGATGATTATTATAGTGGTTATGAAAATAATGACAATACTATGAGTAAAAATGAGTATAATAATTCAGAAGAGGATGATATTAATAGTTATATAAGCTCAATAAAAATAAAAAAGTAGTGAAGTTTTCTAAGAAAAGTATGGTAGTGAGTGTGTTGAAAAGAGTTTTTTAGCTTAATTAATCAAAGTTTAAAGTAATATGTGATAAGAGTGATGTTTTTTGATGAATTACTAATAATATTACTAGTATGTATAAATAGATAATAGTTTGTAGACAAAACAAATGAATACAATTATTTATAATTAAGTTTATTAGATACGTATATAGTAAATAGTAAATATAAGAATTTAATATACTATAGTTAATATGAGTTAGTGTATTTTTAATTTAATATATATTAATTTTATATTGTATGTAATATTGTTAGTATGAACTTATTATATATACTAAATTTAATATAAATGTTATAAATAATTGTTAAATTACATGGAAAATATAAAAGAAAAGAAATTATTAACAGATTGGCAATTATTTAATAAAAATTTAAAAAATGGACTAAACGACAGAGTAATAAAAGTAATTGAAGAAGGTCTTAAATTTAATCAAATAACAAAAGTCCAAAATTCAGTTATTCCATACTTTATTAAAAATAAAGATGTCATTGTAAAGGTATTTAAAGATTAAATTATTTTGTAATTTATATACTTAGGCTTGTACTGGATCAGGCAAAACATTATCATACTTAGTACCTTTATATCAAATCCTTTTAAAGCATATATTTGATGATGAACCTTTTCATAACAAAATATTAGCAATAATTTTATTACCATCAAGAGAATTATCAATACAAGTTTTTAATATCCTACTTAATTTCACAAAATTTATTCCGGAATTTACTTACGGACTATTCATCGGAGGGCGTAAAATCGAATACGATTTAGAAAAAATGAAGGACTTTACTCCAAATATTGTAGTAGCAACACCAGGAAGACTTAACGACTTAATCGAAAAACTCGATTTAAAATTTAACCAATTACAATTACTAATCCTTGACGAAGCTGATAAAATGCTAGAGGTTGGTTATGAAAAGAAGATAACTCAAATTATTTCACTGTAATAAACACTAATAAATAATACTAATAAATAACATTCTTTTATACATATTAAACCCATTTAGCTGCCCAAAAATTCGACGTACTGGAGTGTTTTCCGCAACAATCAATTCTCAAATAGAAAATTTAATTAAAATTGGTATGAGAAACCCAGTCTATATCGATGTTAAGATAAACAATGATGATAATATCCTTAATATATATGCATCAAAAGAAGAAATAAAGAATGGAGCAATAGGTGACAATATTAAAATTATTGAGGACTTTACCAACCATCAAGAGGAGATATTCTCACATGATCAAGAAATGCCACAACAATTATTAAACCAAGTTATATATGTAGACAATCATAAACAAAAATTACCACATTTATTAGAGATTTTAAATAATAATGATTATGAAAAGATTATTATTTTCTTTGCAACTTGTAACTCTGTTGATTATTTTTCGATTGTTCTTCCAGAATTAATTGATCCAAAGTTAATTGATATTAAGTTTTATAAGCTACATTCAAAGATAACTCAGAAAAAGAGAAAGAAGGAATATAAAAAGTTTTTAAATTCTGGCAAAGCAATTCTGTTAACAACTGATTTATCAGCAAGAGGTATTGATATTCCAAATGTCGATCTTATAATCCAATTCGACCCTCCTAAAAATGAAGAATTATATATACATCGTGCTGGAAGAACAGCCAGAGTGGGCAATATCGGAACAGTAATTAAAATATAATTAAGTTATTAAGTTAAATAAGTTAAATATATTTTATAATATGTCTTACTTTATAATCTTAACATTGATTTAATATTTAAACTAATTTAGTCATTACTTTTCTTAAGTAAAACCGAAGATAAATTTGTCACCTATATGAAAAGGAAAAACATAATATTTAAAGAAATTTTCTGTAGAGAAAACCCTTTATTCGAAGAAGAGATATTTAAAAAGTTACTAGATATTAACATGAGAGATAAACTAATCTATAATAAAGCAATCAAGGCATTCGTTTCATATGTAAGATTCTATTCTGAAATTGACTTAAAATACATATTTGATTTTGAAAAGCTAGATATAGGAAACTTAGCAAATTCATTTAAATTACTAAGGTTACCTAGGATTAAAGAGATAATAGGAAAACATGTATATAATTTTGAACAGTCTTCCGTAAATCCAGAATCTATTGTTTATTTAGATAAAAATTATGAAAAACAAATGGACGAAAAAAAAGAAAAACAAAGGGATATACAAGAAGAAAGAAAATTAAAAAAAGCAAAAGCAATGTTAGATGCCTTAGATAAAAAAGCCCATAGATCCAAAAAAGAAAAAAAGCAAAGTAAGATTAAAGAAATAATTAATGATTGGGATGAACTTGCAGATGAAGAAAGAGCTTATAAAAAAATGTTAAAAGGAAAAATGACAAAAGAAGAGTTTAATAAAAAATTCTATAAAAACTTTTAAACTATACTTATAGGATATTATATAAGAAAGAATAACATAATAAAAAATCAACATATTACTATATAAATTATTATTAAATATAATATAAATACTATTAAAAATTAAATAATAAATATATTATAATAATCCTATATATTATAATAAAAATGAAAAATGATCATTATTTATATGGTGTTAAATATTCAGATACCTATAAATCTCTATATTGGTTGAATTATCAACAATATCCCTACTATATAAATCATTTACACAAAAAACTAATTAAAAAGTAAAGTTTGATTTTTCAAAGTCTTCTAATTCATACCCAAAATCAGGAATAGGTGTTGATTTTTGTTTATGATATCTTACGTATTGAGTGGCCTAAGATTATTAATATTTTAATTTTACTGTATCAAAGTTGATTGTGAACTTTTTCATTAAATATAGTATTACAAAAGAAGCTGATCTACTAACTCCTAGTGAGCAATGAATCAATACTCTATTATTATTTTTCTTTGAAATTGACTTTTGAAATTCTTTATTTATTATTGTGTCTCGTCTGTCATTGCATTGGGTGCTGTCTAACTGATCCTGTAGATTTAATATTTGAGTTTCTGATGGTAATTTGTCATAAGAACTTTCATGTGTTGAGTTTTCGCAATATTTTTTTAAGAGTTGTATTTCAGAATTACTAATATGGGTATCTGGATTAGTAATATTTTGGGTATCTTGATTACTAATATTTTGTATATCATTTGGATTTGTGTCAGATTGTCCATTTTCACTTGTAAATATGCTGTCCTGACCCATACCATTTCCATCTAGGTTCAAGTATCTCATTTCATCTTGGAAGGAGTCATCTTCCCAAAATGCAGATTCTATGAACTCGAAGACATCTTTAAAAAATGGTGTAATCTTATAGTCACCAGTATCATCAATATTGACATTACAATATTTAATATCTAATTATTAAAATGAAAGGTACATTTTGGAAATAAATTTGGGACATGTTGGGTAGCATTAACGATATGGGTTATCCCTAACAATTCTAGAACTTCTTCAGAAGTAGCCTAAATATTAGTTATAATTATTTACATGATATTGATCGCCTACATATAATCTGTTTGTAAGAATTATACTTGGAAATCCATGGAAGCCATTAATACCTTTAAATATCTTCGGAGGCTCTTGATTTATATGTACTAGAAATGGAAATCTTGTTTTGAAAACCCAGTATCCACAGTTTAATATACCAATCTCTCTTACTTTATTAGTAATCAAAGTTATATAGAATTTTAGAGGTTTGACTATTTCTTCGCTTATATTAGTTTCATCTTTTGTCCCAATTAAAGTAAAATATTTAAGAATTTCTTCTTTTTTTATTTTATCTTCAGACATAATTATTACTATAAAATTTCTCTTTAATTCATTTGCCTTTCTCCTCAAAAATTCTGTGTGTGCAAATTCTTCAAGAAGTTTTTTATCAATTATTCCTGGGTTTTCGAATAGTTCTGTCTTAATTTCATCACTCGGCAGATTGATTGAATAATTTAATATTGAGCTCTGAATAAACTGTTTTCTTGGTCTAAAATCAAAGATAATTATTTTTTGATTTTCTAGCTCGTTAAACAATTTAGAATCTGATACCATTTTTAGTTGATTTTTGGACAGTTCTTTTTTCATTTTTTAATTATAATAAAGTTTGTCATATTTTATTTATTAATACTTAAATTTATTATTAAAATTTCTTGAACTCTTAAACTGTTATTTTTAAGAATTTGATAATATTATTAAAATAAAGATTATAAGTTTTATTGACATAATAAATTTTTAAAGGAATGAAGTTCGTTTTAATCTTGTTTGAAGTAAAGCAAAAAGACCAATCATAAATAATCATAAATAATTATGAATAATTTTCATAATATTATGATTAAATAACTTATATACACAATATACTTACTCTTACATTTATTTAATATAATAATATAATATAATTAAAATATATTAATATTTATGGACTAAATTATTTTTTAAATATTAAGAATATTCTAATACATAAAATATAATATTGTTTACAATATAAAATAAATAAAATATAGAAATAAATACAAACTCTTTATCTATATCAATTCACCACAAATAAGTATATAAATATGAACTTTTCATGGAAGTTCAAATATACAATGCTATATACACATCACTAAATGAATACTTAGCACTTATTCATTTACTAAATCTATAATTTCATTTTGTAAACTTTCTTTAACTCGTTTTTCTTTTATTTCTCTTAGAGTCTTAATAATATAAAGATTAGTTTGATTAACATTTTCAATTTCTTTACTGACTCTTTTGACTTTAACGTTAATTTCATCTACCAAGTCAAATGTTTTCCATGTCAGATTATAAACACTAAATATAATAAAATAATATTATATAATTATATAATATTTTTAAAAGTAATTACTGATAACATCTCATATAATCTTTTTTCATCCGATATCTTTCAATATAGGCTATTTCTAATTCTTCTTTTAGTTTAGAAATATGGTCTTTATTTTCTCTTTTTAAAATTGCTTTTTTGAATTTATTTTTCTTCCTAAGGAATTTCAATGTGTTTAATACTAACTGACCCAATTTTTCATTTAGTTCCTGAGTACTTTCCATTCGGTCTAAAAATGTAATAACCTACAATAAATATTAATTAAATAGTTAGTTTTTATTAGTTTTAATTCTTATTACATTTTTTTCATTTTCATTAAGAGCTAGATTCATATGCACTGTAATAATTAAACAAGCAATAATAATCAATCCAAGAAAAGCTGATATAACATTTGTTACTCTACCTGGTTCACTTATAGGGTAAGTATCTCCATATCCCACTATAATAATAATTAATATTATGAATCGTAATAATATTAACTAATAATCAATAATTATTATAGTATAGTTACCAGTAAATGATGAAACTAGTAAATTCCAAATGCATGTTTCAAAGTTTTCAAAATCAATTTTAGCTGACAAATAACTAGAGTATACTTTAAGTCTGGTCACAGGACCCATAAGTACTTTCAATATAAATGCAAAAAGGCATGTTGATACTACCCAGAAGAACATTAACAACGACTCTTGGAGGTAGTATACAACACTCTTAAGAATAAATCCAGTAGAAAAGTCTAAACCAAACATATGTGATATTCGATATGCCCTTACTGAAGAATACACATTACTTCTAATAAGTGTTTTTAATAGATCGAAAGCACGAAATGAAGTTATTACTAGTAATACATCATTTACTTCTAGTTTATAGCTAATCTTAAATGATTCAATATAACAGTTGAAGATAATATCTATATAAGTCAAGTATTAAAGTTATTGTTATATTATTCATTATAAATTACCTCTGCAAAAGTAGTTCGGATGCAATATATAAAAAACTAAATCAAAGATAAAGTACTTCCATAGTCCAGTTGAAAGTATTGTTTCTTTCGGCAAGCACTTTTTGGTATAAATTTTTATCTTAAGTGATATAATATAGTTGAAAGTAACTTGACAAACTATTAGAAATTATTTTGATTATTGTAATTGTAATATAAGTTTTTACCTTGCATTATATATATTACAGAATTTAACCCTAACATTGCATTTGTTACTTGTTTTCTAAACGTAAGATCTATTTTTAAATCTTGATTTTCATTTTTTACTTGATAGGATATTATTGACAATATCAAAACTAAATTATTTAATATTAAATAAAGATAAGATTTGTTAGCTATTTACAATACGAATTATTATTATATTATTATTATATTATTAAATTCTCTTACCTTGTATACTTAGCATACATACAAATAAATCATTCATTTTATATTTATGAAACAGACTTTCTGTTTGGAACTCATTACCTATAGCACATAACTCCTTCAAAAATACAACATGATTAATTTCTTCCCTGTTTTGTTTTCTATCGCTATCAATTAAAAGTTTTCTATCCGTATCAAAAGTATTTAACTAAAATAATTAAATTAATTATATTGATTTATGTTAATTTTGTTTATTTACTGGATCATCATAATTAAAAACTATATTTCTTTTGACAGAATTCATATTTAATGGTAGTCTAGGTATTATAATTTTTCTATCAGTGTCATATACATTATTTTCATTTCTATCTTCTTCATTTTCTATTAGAACTTCATCAGTTGTGTCTAGAGGAGTGTATTTAAAGGGAAAATTTTTATCGCTGTTCGATCTTTTTGTATTGACTTTATTACTTATTTTGCTAAAGTTTTTAGCATGTTTATTTGTTTTGTTTTCTTTATTTAGTTTATTTTCTTTATTGTCAGGCATTGGTAATCGAATATATGATTGTTTACTATAATGTTTAGTATGACTTATTTTCTTTAATCGTATTTGTTCTTCTATGTTTGCCTTAATGAATTTATCTTTATTTTTAATGTCATTATTCTTATTTTCGTTAGAAATTGTAATTTCATTTTGATTGTCGTTAGTTATTTCATTGTATTCGTCATTAATTACATTATTTTCATTGTCATCATTGTCATTATTCATCTATCCCGTTTTTAAATACAAATTAATAATAATTATATTAATAAATTAAATTTAAATTAATAATAATTTAATATATGAATTAGTTAAACTTACATATAATCTGATTTTCTTTGATTTTAAATTAAATAAAAATAGTAATAATAGTAATATAATATAAATTTAAAGAAAAGTAAAAATTAATATTTCAATAAATATATACAATACATAATAACACATAATTTTAATTTATTTTTAAAATTTGATTATATGTTATTATACAAAACTCTTAATAATTAAATTAATTAATGGGAATTGTAGAGGGATGTAAATCAGCTATAAGCGATTGCAAAAATAGTAGTGATATGCCTATGTTAACAAATTATGATTTTTCAATGGATGAAGTAGAATTAGATGAAAAAGGAGAACAAATTATCTTTAATACAAAACTAGAAAGAATGATATTTAAATTAAAATTCTTAAAGAAAAGAGCTTTGCAGTATAAAGACAAAGAAAGTTTAAAACATATCAACTGGTAAACTTTATATAAAATATTAATCAATAATTTATCAGGATAATGAACTCATTACATGATCGCGATCTACATGAACCAATTAACAGAGTAAAAATAATGGATAAAGAAGCATTAGATATCATAGGAACTTATTCCCAACAACATAAATATTCATTACAAGTAAATGATGCTAAAAAAGTTATAAAAGCAGAGAAGATTAAAAATATAAGGAAGTCGCCAGGTTATCAAAAGTTTATCAGCAAATTTAAGAAGTAATACTTATATACTTATATAATTGGTTAATTACTTATTGTAACGTTATAATAACCATTTCCTTTCAGAAAAATAAAATCATTTGTCGATGAAGTAAATAGTTCTTTAACTAATACTTTAACTGAAATTCCTAAAACAATACTTGAAGCTGTTAAGGATGAGCTAAATAAAGTTGATTCTTATGAATTTAATATTTTCGATTTAGATCGCCTTATTCAAAAGAAAAGCTTATTTTATGTTCTAAATCACATTATGAATAAATATGGTTACATTAAAGATTTATTAGTTGAAAAGAAATATATTAGTTTTGTTCATGAAATAACATCAGGCTATAATAGAAAAATTCCATATCATAATGATATGCATGCTACTGATGTTTTACAGACAGTTCATATATTAATTGATAAAGGAAACTTAGTAAATGTAAATAAAAGAAAACATAAGCATAAGCATAAATATTGCAAATATTACTTACTTGTTACATAATATATACATTTAATTATATAGAAACTTAATTTAACTGATATTGATGTATTATCATGCTTAATCGCAGCTGCATGTCATGACTATAAGCATAATGGATATAATAACGCTTATCATACAAATGTTTATAGTGATATAGCTCTTAATTATAACGGTAAGTATATTACTTAAATTTATTATATAATAACATTACTTACTTCGCTAATTACTATAATCTTTATATTATCTCTATTTTTCTTTAACTTAATACTAACTTTTTAATCATATAGATGTTTCCGTACTGGAAAATATGCACGCTAGTGAGTCTTTTAAAATTATATTTAAAGAAGGCAGTAATATATTTGAACGATTATCACCAGAGCAATTTCGTATTGCTAGACGTAGAATTATTGAATGCATTCTCGCAACTGATATGGCTTCACATGGGAAAAAACTTGCTGAAGTCAAGGCCAAACTTACTATGTTAGAAATCGAAAATGGGAAAAATTTAGACAAGTTAATCTTACCTGAATCAGCAAAAGATGCTATTATAAAAAATAATGCAACTGTTCAAATGTTCCTGTCTGAATGTGTTCATACAGCAGACTTATCTAATCCAGCTAAAATGAATACTATATTTATAAAATGGACTGATTTAGTATATCAAGAATTCTTCGCGCAAGGTGATAAAGAAAAAGAATTAGGCATGAATTATTCAATGTTATGCGATAGAAATACCACTAATATTCATAAATCACAAGTAGGTTTTATTAGCTTTATTGTTATGGATCAGTTTGAAGTCATGCTTAATATATGCCCAGAAATTAAAGTATATATGGATAATTTAAAAATGAATTTGAAATATTGTGAAGATAAGGTAGAACAAACAAGAAAAGATAATGTGTCGAGAATATAGCAGGTATGAATGAGATATAGATATAAATTTAGAAATCATTTGAAATTAGGAAAATGAATAATTGTTTATTATAATTAGTAAAATTTGATTTTGCATAAGATATTATGATTTGAATGGTTTCGATTGTATAAATAATAATGTATATAATTTTTATAAAATTATGAATTAACATTTACATTATATTGAAAATTTAATAATTTAATAATTTATTTTAAGTTATAATAAAATTTAAAGTATTAATTCAAATTAATCATGAATGTTCAATTTAACATCTTCGAGGAAAACACATTCGAAATTGAAGAAAAACTCATAAACAAAATAACACTATTTAATTCTCCAATAAATATTATTGACGAAAGAGTAAACTATACATTAATTAACTAAATTATAACTCTATAATACATACATTTAATTTATCTTAACATTACATTACGTCATTTAACAAAGTAATTTTTTTAACCTTATAGGAAATCGAAGATCTCAATTTACTTTTTAAATACTTCTCACAAAAATACGACACTCTATACAGAATCATTACATCATACGTAGAAAAAAAACAAGTAGAAAATGAATCAATAACTAAATTCGAAGCTATCTCAGATAAATTTGTTAAGTATAAACAAATCGTAGAGAAATTCACAAAAGACTTTGAATATAAGCAGAAAACAACAAAAAAGGAATTCTCATCAATGTCAAGACAATCATACGTTCAAGAAACACGTTCAGAGGTTTCAGACTACGAGGCCAAGAAAAAAATAGAAATTACAAAGGTTTTTCTAAATTCCGTG
>Ga0100378_1006607_pt1 | contig 10452 bp, 11 predicted proteins | sample CryGeymeta201502_FD_81535 | JGI IMG/M metagenome (GOLD analysis project Ga0100378, IMG submission 81535) | Groundwater microbial communities from Crystal Geyser aquifers in Utah, USA - Crystal Geyser metaG 2015-02 | ecosystem: Environmental > Aquatic > Deep subsurface > Groundwater | place: USA...
AAGAAGAAATTCATGTCCTGCTTGATATTGAAGCTGATAAATCCAGAACAGTTAACACTCTTGAAAGTCAGCTCAGAAATGCAGAAGCAGATGAACGATCATTACATTAAAAATTGACTGTCCTAACTGACAACTTCGCCAGTTTGGAGGAGCACATCACCATCATGAAATAAAGATTGGTGTCGACTGACTGCAGAAACGAGCAACTCGAACAACAACTACATTCAGCCGAATATCAACTTCATGAAAAGGACAATTCAGTTCTTGCACAAAAAGATCTTGAAGTAAGGCTAAGAAAAGATTTGGAAGTCGAACAGCAAAGATAGGCAAAACGAGAGAAGCAAATCCAAGAGCTAATTGCTGAAAACTAACGTTTGATCGGATAAGTCAATATGAATCGCCAAAGACTGCAGGATGTCTCTCTTGTTCCAGGCGTCGAAGTTTGAGCTTGATATATTCATTTTATTCCAATAACCTAAAAATCAGATGCTTTTCATTGCATATGAATGCTTGTATTTATCCTTCAGAAAGGCATATATCTATTGAGCTTTTTTGTGGTCGGATTCATAAATGTCGTATTCATCCCATCTACATTTTGAAACTAGCTTAAGAGCTCGGCGAATGTTGCCCAAACATTCAGCTTTGGATTGGGGTCTTTCACGGAAGCCTTAGATGGTCTTATCTGTCAACTTTGAAATAAGCCTGCACAAAACAACTCTGAATAGATGTATGAGTACCCGTCGTTGAGCTAAAGCTTTCCATTGAAGCCGAGTGTTCTCATCCAGGATATTTAAAGCATTGGTTGAGGGGGTAGGGGCTGTGAAGGCGTTATTGTTTGATTTGCCATGGTTGTTTCCAGTTTTTCTCCATATTTTTATTTGGAAGCGCTATCTTATCTTTTGACATATTTTACAAAATTAACAGTCCTGATTTGTTCTTTTTTGTAGAGATTGCTGTAGTGATTGATAAGATCATTGACCAAATCTTTCAGCAGGCTGTTTTCATTCTTGACAAGGGATTTAGTTTTCCATAGGTAGTCAGAGCGAATTATTTTGCTCTGAACTAGATACCCCAAAACCTTCTTGAGGTTGGATTCCTTCTGAATAGCATTGACTGGTCTTTCGTATGTTGGAGTTATGGCTTTCTTGCCAGTGATGAACCAACTGTAATGGAAAAGAAAGTCAGTACATATGATGGCTTACAATAAACTCGATTCATTTCTTATTTTGAAATTACCAACGGGAGGGTAGTTTTTTTCGACTGATCTAATCCAGAATATTGCCGTCTCATCTTCGGTTGACTTTTTGCAATATTGACTCAAGCTTGTATTCATCCTGAAATTATCCTTCTCGTCCTATCTTATCAGTTCCCAGATCAAGCCATATAGGAGACTTCTTTAGCCCTTTAAAATATCTTCCGTATATGACTCATAGGCAGAATTGAATGATTCTTTGTGAGTTCGGATGATTTCAATTGCAGTATAGATATTGCTTCTACAGTCCTCAATACTTTTAGGTTTTCGGCTGACTAGGCAATCAATTCCAAGGTATTTTTTGACCACCAAACATAAAAGAGTACCGTTTCGATAAGGATCTTTGAACAACTCTTGGATATCTTCCTCAACATTAAGATCTTCGATATACTTTAGAACCTTCATTTGCATTTGAAGATTGATCGAAGGTACAATAGGCTTGTAATCCTTTTTCTTGCTTGAATGCAAAGTTTTTGTTCTGGACCTCGATAGAGAAATATTAGTGAAGGAGTTGTTTTTATGGGGAGTCTCAACATTCTTGAACTTGCACAAATATAGATCCTTGTATCCTCTTTAAGTTCTGCTATTGTTGTTGAATTCATCCACCGGCTCTTCGTTCTGAATCAATCCATAAGGAGCAATTGATTTTTCAGTATGCTACTGACTAATTCTAGAAGGAGGGCGACTGGGAGTCGGAGTCTACTTTCTAGGTAACTAGACAGAAGATCTGTTGCTTCTTTGCTCCTTTTTAACAGATGAAGAATTGTATTTTATCTCTTTGTATGATGCTGATTCAGTTGTATTTTTTTGCTTCGACAAAGACCGATCTACTTGTCTGCTGACTGAATTTTAATATCTGTTGATATGAGTTTATCTTTGAGGAGGAATTCTTTTGTTGTAGCATTGATAAAGAGAGTTGAGGAAGTGCCAAAAAGCATTAGGCTGAGCCTCAGGAATGAAATATTCAAATTGATTGAGAAGATCTGATTTGAAATCAATGAGCTAACTGAGAAAGCTGAAAAGTTTTTGATAGTTTGAATGCATTTAAGCTGATCTTTTAGGCTCCTTAAAGTAGCATACCTCCTTTCCTCTTCCTTTGTAATAGTTTACTATTTCCACAAAAATCACTCCTTCTTTGCAGATCGTGTGAAGCTGCTCAATAAATTTGATTGCACTTGTGCTCAATAAATTAATTGAAATGAGCCATTAAAGGATCTGCTTTTTCCTCTTTCCCTCAGTTTAAGGTATGTCTATTTTGAAAATCTTCCTAGATGATCTCCTTCGAGGTTTTTAAGAGCTGAATGCCTCTTAGTTGAAAGAAAGAGACTTCTGCTCCTTTAATATTTGCTCATTTAAAGTTTAGATGTTTTTCATTACTTCTTCACGGTTGATTCTCATTGTAGGTTAGGGAGTGGGTTCTTTCTGACCTTTTTGTATTGATCTTGGCTCTTTTAGCTTCTGTTTGTAAAGTGGAGGCCTGTCATACATTTTAGGAATAGTTTTTCTACAGTTGAGATCATCTCTTTCTTCGCTATCAAGCTGTTGATTGGCTTCTGGCATCACGATCTATTTCAAAGGTTCTTTCAATCTGTTTTCCTCTTTTTGTTATGTCATACAGGAATCATGGGATTAGCTAGCTTCAGAAGGAGCTTTGCTGGCTGTTCTTACCTTTGGCTTCAGCACTTTGAAGGATCCTTTCCTAACGACCTTCTCTTGAGGATTTTCCTGCTCTAAACTATCATCAAGCTCTATCTTTTTCTTTTAGAGAGAAGAGACAAAATACAAATTATCGAACTCATTTTACTGCTATTTTGGTGGGCTCATTCCATCACAAAGCTGGTTGTTTTGAACTTGATTGGGTTGATGAGCAAGGATCCACTTGATAAGCTGAAGCATCGCTTGCTAGTCCTATAGGACTGTGAATGTATTGAGACTTCTGACTTCCTCGTCAGTCGGGATGCTACTGTTTTTTTTGAGGTGATTAAGAATCATATTGATATTGAGAACATTGTTGCCTGTTTTCTGCTGATCGGTCAGTTTAAGTTTATTAGATAGGGTTGTATTTTCTCCTTGATGAAAGACTTGATTGACTAATTGCATGAGTTTGAGTCCAGAGCTGAATTACTACACATGTGTTGCTTCAATTCCTAAATGACTGAGTTGCTGCTGAAGAGAGGATGACAGCATATTATTTGAATTCAAAATGTTATAAGCCAACTTAACCGTATGATTTATATTTTTAAATTTTTTTATAGATCTTGAGTTGATATGACAATGAGTACTATGTGAAGGTATTTGTCGACGAAAGCTCCAAGAATTTATAATTTATTAATAACTATTGATATGTCATTTTTTAACAAGCTGTTTGGAGGAGATGAAAAGAAGGATAAAAAAGCTCCTCCCCCACCTCCTCCTAAGTCAGAAGCTGAACAAATAGCCGAGAAGAAAATCAAGATTGAAGCTGCCCTCAATGATCTCGACACCAAGATCAAAACATTCGAGGATAAAGAGAAGAAGTTCGACTACAAGATCTAGCTGTTGAAGAACAAAGCTAAGGAGCTTATTGCGGCTGACAAAAAGAAGGAAGCTAAGAAATATGTCGAAGAGGCAACAAAAGTGCAGAAACAAGCGGAGGTACTCGATAAATTATCTAGAGTTACACCCTCAGAAAGAAGGTTTTGGTCGATAAGAAGTTCCAACTCGAGCAAGCAGTCATGGACATGGAAACTATTGATGCCTTGGACAATGTTACCTAGCACATGAAGGAGCAATAGAAATACTCCGATAAAATGCAGGACATCATTCTCGATGGAGCTGAGGCCAAGATGAGGCAGAAGTAGATTGACGACAAGATGAAAGAAATGCTTGACAACGACTCTGATGAGGAAGAAGTTGACGTAGCTGACATATAATTTAGGAAATGTTTGCCGATCTCATGAAAGAGGTCAACACCGACAAGAAGAAGCAAATCGCAGGAAAGAATGTCAACGTAAACCCTACAGTGCAGATCAGCAACAAACAAAAGCAGAAAGAATCCGATGATATCGAAGATATGCTCGCCAATCTTTGATCGCATACCCATTACATGTCTATTTCAAATCAAATCACTATTCATCAACTGTTGAATACAAAGGCTTCTAATCATAATCTATTCTTTTTGGCCCTTTGAATCTGGAATACTTTTCTCTTGGCATGAATGTAAGCTAAGGCATCTTAGTCGATGTCTTCGCTTCTAGGGGCAGTCAAAACCTCACCATTCTCTTCCTCTTGGTCGTTTTGATTGAGAAGGGGGTTTTCAAGATCAGCTACTGAGATTCCATATCTCTTGAAGAACCACTCCTAGAATTTTTGAATCATGTTTGTTTTGAGAGAAGTTATGTTCTTGTCAAGTTCAATGATCTCATTTCTGAGGAGTTTGATCTTTTCAAGTTCTAGCTTGTAGTCTCTCTTGCAAACTTTTTTTTCTTTGATGAGATCAAATTCCTCTTCATCGATGATATTCTTTGCAAGTTCTTCAGGAGTCTTATTGTCTTCTTTGTTGTGAAGTTTTGTTGTTATTTCTTCAAGTTTATCCTTTTTCACCTGAATTTCCTCCGTTTTTGACTTGATCTGATCTTTCTTTTCCTTGAGGTCATCAATGTTCTTTAGAATAGCATTATTCAAGTCACTGCCAACACTGTTTTTGAATTCTTGATAAGCTTAGTTTTTATCAACGTTCACTATTTTTCTTTAAATTTTATTCTCCTTCTTGCCACTTAATGGAGCATTTTCGGGTTCTTCTTCAAATTAATCTTTTGGAATATTGATTAAGTTAGAAATATTTCTTGTAGGCTTGGCATCTCTTGAGGCCTTGCCTGCACCAAATCCAAAGTTCTGCTCTTCTTGTCCTACCTTAATAGTGGATTCCTTCTTATCTACTCCTTCACTCTTTTTGGCTTATTCAGCTCTTTGTGGTTGCGATAGATTATTATTGGCAACATCTCTGATCGCATTTTTGTAAATATTTCTAAACTGGAAGAAAAGCTCTCTCACTTGTCTCAGAGACTCAATTTGTATATCATCTGTTTTTCCTTCCAAAAATTATTGAGCTATCAGCTGTTGTTTGTGTTGCTGCTCAGGGGTGTAAGGTTCATAGTTGATTCTTCCTCTACTTGCAAGTGTATCATGCATTGCCAGTTCTTGCTTGAGCTATTTGATGTCCTTTTCGTATTTCTTCAGAAGTAGTTTCGGGTCAAGGTTGATGTCAACCGATATCTAATTGCTAACTTTCATCATTCTTGAGGCAAATTTGAGAGTAGATATAGTTTATTCGAGATGAGAAGCCTCAGGCCATACATTTGCTATCATACAAGTTTTTGAGTTGCCTCCAATCGAATCTTTCAGGAGATAAGTTAGCTTGTTTTGCCGATAAGGAATATGGTCTCTTTGTTGATCACTTAAAGCAACCACAACTTGCTCCAAGAAAGACAGAGATTTGTTGATGAATTGTGCTTCAATAAGGGTCTTTCCCTAGGATCCAGTTTTCTTTGTCCTCTCTGAACCAGCTAAATCGACTAAGTTAATCTTTGACATTACAACCTTTTCGCTACTTTCCACTTTGCTCCTCATTTCAAGATGGATTGTAAAGACTGAGTGAGCCCTTGAGCTATTCTTGTTTAGTTTATGCTCAGATATGGTTTTGTTATTCTCACCTTCAAACAAAATTTGCTGAGCATCCTCTTAGTTCTCAACTCTTCTTCTTGTCAGTCCCTTCACGAGCACATACCCTTTTTGATCCTATTGAATGCTGAGTTGATCTCGATTGCCTTAATCAAGCAAATCGATCAGAGTTTCATTGTATAGTTAGAGATAAGAAATCGACACTTTTATCTGGTGCTCATATCGTGAGTTGATCTCCTGATAAAGAGAAGAAAGTAAGCGAGGAATGACACCTCTGTACTTGTAATCATTTTGAGCTCCAGTCATTGTGAAAGTCTTTCCTGCCCCTGTTTGGCCATAGCATAAAATGCAGCCAGAATAACCCTCAAGAGCACTGGTAAGTATTTATTGGGAGCTGAGATTGTAGATGACTTATTGAGATGCGTTGGAGAGGACCTTTTCGAATTGGAAACCCCATTGATTTTGCTGATGGTTGACGATACCTGCCTCGAGAGGCCTTTCGACATGAATGTTGATTGATCTAAATGAGGAGAGGAGTACCCTGCCTGCTCGTCGACGTTCATTTGCTGATGTGCAAAATTGGAAGTAGGCCTCATTCTGATGAGAACTTTGATGGGCGATTTTTTCATGATGTAAGTTTTATTTATCGAAATTGTTTCTAAATCAAACTTATATTAGATCACACTATTTGTTCGGAAGGCGAAAAGGTGATATGGATGTCTTAATCGTTGTCAACATTTCGAGAGCGATACTTCTCTTCCTCATTTGAGAAAAGCCTGTAGTCTATTTTCCCTTAGTTCCACATGAATTTTCCTACCTTTCCCCCAGGGTGACGATAAGTGCCTTCGCCATGCCGAATGTCATTTCTGAAATAGCCTTCGTACATCTCTCCATTGACCCATGTAAACCTTCCCCATCCATTCTTGAGATCATTTTAGTACTCCCCCTCAAAGACATCTCCATTGCTTCCTTTCCAGATTCCTCGACCTTGTCTCTGACCTTTGACAAAATCGCCTTCGTAACTACTGCCATTAACCCACTTGTATATACCTTTGCCGTTGAAGCTTCCATTATCGTATTCGCCCATATAAACATCTCCATTTAACAGTTTTTAAAGTCCATATCCATGCTTAATTCCTTTTACTACAGCGCCTTCATAGTAAAGCCCTTCTTTGGTTAAAATTTTACCATTTCCTGATTTTTCACCAGCTACAAAATCCCCAATGTATTTCGTATTGTTCTCATCAATATGCTTGCCAAATCCGTTAGGCTTCCCGTTTTCCCATTCTCCTTCATAAGCCACATATTAATCAGGATTTTCAGGATCATTCGAGAATAGTTTGATTGATCCTTTCCCGTGCTTCACTCCATCCTTGAACTCTCCGAGGTAAATGTATTTATCAGGTATATATTAAAATCCCAAGCCTTGCTTCTGACCCTCAGTCGGAAGATCAGTATCCCAGCCTCCTAAATAAAATGAGCCACTATAGTACCAGAGTATGTTCTTGTTTTATCCGAGCTGATAGTAGAGGCCATTTTTGAATTTTCTTGAGATTAATTTATTAGGCTCTCTTTTCAGATTGATGCAGAATAAAGGATATATTTTTTGTCCCAGAGCTTACATTTCTTCTGTGGTTGAGCCAATTTCTGGTGTTTGCAGAGGAAATGCTTCAGGAATTTGAAGTTGTCGAGTAACTTTGTCTCTAAAGTCATCGTTTATGTCAACAATTTCACTCTATGGGTCTTGTTTGAATATAATGCCAGTGTAAGGTTCCTCCTGTTAAATTTATGGAACTATTTCAGGATTGTATTGTTCTTATTACGTTTTAGGAGTCGACAAAGCTTCAATTCCGGTATCTAATCTCACTCCAGAAGCTTGGATCAGCTGTTAGGTTCTAGCAGACACTGTAGATCTGGAAGTTCTCGGATTAAGAGGAGGTTTACCGCTTTGTTGTCTGACCCGATACTATCGTTCCTTTGTTTATGTCTGCTTGTCAGAAGGTGTCATATCAATACTATACCGAACTTTGCTGGTTCGATTGCTTTGAACTGGTTATTAATCCACATCTGGTCTCCATTTGTAGTAGGATGATCTTTCACTCTCTTTATTTCCAATTTTGAAATACCTCCTTTCTGAGGAAGGAGTGTTAATTCGAGAGTAGAATTTTCCGCACAGTGTTCTTCGACCCTCCAATGTCCGACTTCTGTTGACCAGCTGATCAGGTTGTATGGTTTTACTTAAATACTATTCTTCTTATTCTTCTAGGGCCTTAATTCTACCCTTGAATTGACTTATTTTGCTATTTAAGTTTTAGAGATAAGCCTCTCTGCTGAATATCTGGCCGACAGCGATGTTATAGATATTTTTGTCGATTTGAAACTACTTGTCTTGAAGTTTCATCATGTTCAAATGAACCCTTCTCGGTTATTTTTGTTTCTAGTGCAACTTAGCTTTCAAGTGCTTCAGTTCTTCCTCGACTCTCTAAAGGTTTTGAACCAAAACCTATACTTTCTATCTTTTGACCAGAGAAGTTGATGTATTGCTTGGTGAATTAGTGGATTTGCTCGGCACAGGCTGAACGATTTGTAAGTTTGGTTCGAGTGTTGATGAATCATTGAAAGTTTCACCCTGAATACCCAAATCATGTCCATTCTTATGCTGTTTATGCTTTCTCCTAAAGTGCGACATATTTATTTTTATTTTAAGCCTGATCAAAATAAAAAACCAATAAGTCGATTGATAGGCTCTAACGCTGTAGGATTCAGTTCTAATATAATAGTTAATAAATGGACAAAAACAAAAGAAGTAAGTATTTATCGACTCAGAGCCCCAATTCCAGATCCGAAAGGTTCCAATCAGACGTCTTGCTCCTGAAAAAACACCTCAGCTCAATGCTCTAGACGTTCACAGCATTTGCCTGCCAAGTCGCAGTCGTAAAAATGTGCAGTGGGGTACTCTTTCTTAAAATCACTATCAATAATAAATCAACCCCCAAATCATATACTCTCCCGTCTATCAGCAACTATACTCACAGTATCTATCACTCAGAGAGCACCATTCTCAGCAACGGATCACTCAGCAAAAGGTATTGTTTTAAATATGCAGGAAATTGATGAGATAGAGGATAAAATAAGTCAAGAGGAAGAGAAAAAGAAAAGGTTGAATACTATGAGAGATGGGTTGTATGTTCAGGTTGAATAATTGAGGGAAGGACTCAATGACGTTCGAGACAAAAACTACAACTTAAGGTGGGAAATATACCACCAGAGAGGAGCACATTACATGAACGTCAATGGATTTTCTCTCTTTCAGGGAGGTTAAATGAGCTATGAGGAACTTCTCCAAATGGAGTAGCAAATGGGGAGCGTGCCAAAAGGCCTAACAGAGTAAGAAATAGCCAGTCTTCCTGTAGTTGTATTTGGTGACTTTAAGAACAAAGAGCAACCTCAACCATAGTAAAGCTAATAAATGTAAGTCAATTACTATATTTAGTTGTTGTATCTGCTTTGATGAGTTGTAGTAGTCCGAAGAACTGCTCAAGATATCATGCAAACATCTGCACCACAAATAATGTTTACGAGATTGGCTCATAAAGCAGAGAGTGTGTCCCATTTGCAAGCAAGAAGTGATTATAAACGAGTGAGGCAACTTTTGAGGCATAGGTGATTGCTATACAATAAATACGATAATATAAATATAGCTTGTCGGCTTGCTTTGGGATGAACAAAATTACATTAGAACCATTTGGAAATAATAGCAATAATTCTGTTAAGGATGTTTCTGCCACTCTTAGACTGATCAATCGCTTCAAGAAAAGCAGCACATACGTCGATAGGTTGAAAGTCCAAAAGAAACCTGTACGTTAACAGGAAGAAATTATACATTTCGATGATTCATTTTGTTTCAAAGAAGGCCATAGACCTGAAACCACTAGCTAAAAAAGTAGGGATTTGCTATTGTCACAGAAAAAATGCTTCAGCCAGGTCATGAATATAAAAATGAACCAAAAAATTAATACAATCGATAGAAAAAGATCCTTTTTTGAGCTGATCGCATACAGAAACTCTAAACAAGGAAGTACTCAACAGCTATAGCTTAACCCTTTCTAAAGATCTGCTATTGAAGACAACTAAACTAATCGAAATCACACTAGCTATTCCACTCGCAAAAAATACAGCACCATCAAAGCTGAAACTCACCAACATTTACTGTTATCTGAAAGAAAAATTCAGAATAAATCATACAAACTCAACAAAAGTCTGTTGCTTTCTCAATCACCTCAGACTATCGATAATTGTACTCTTCACCAGACACAAGCGAAAGCAAAAAAAGATTAGGAATCCACCTCAATAGATGCCTTAAGGAGTGGAAAATCAAAGGGGGGGAAAGCTAACTTTTTTCAATACAGTATGTATATTATTTGCTAATGAAGAATTAAAGCTGAGGAAATCAAAGTAGCGCCACTTTTTTAAAGATAGTAAACCAAATAAATAGTATAAAGGAGGAAAAGGGACAAGAAAATCCTTTACCTGTAGATGCT
>Ga0100378_1006616_pt1 | contig 10442 bp, 13 predicted proteins | sample CryGeymeta201502_FD_81535 | JGI IMG/M metagenome (GOLD analysis project Ga0100378, IMG submission 81535) | Groundwater microbial communities from Crystal Geyser aquifers in Utah, USA - Crystal Geyser metaG 2015-02 | ecosystem: Environmental > Aquatic > Deep subsurface > Groundwater | place: USA...
CCCAACCCCACCCCCAACCCCAACCCCAACCCCATCCCCACCCCCAACCCCAACCCCTACTTTTATAATTCACAGGTAATAGTCAATAATGAAGGCATAATAGTCTAAACGTAGATTTTGGTGTCATGGATGCCAGTCAGAGTTTTCATCAGCTCAAAAGCCTGGCTTGGAGGATATTCAATGCCCCTCTTGCTCTGATCCTTTTTGTGAGATGATGGGCACGAATAGTCCGAAACACTTTAGACCGTATCAGAAGCAGCCAACCAAAAAATAGCACAAAATACTCAAAATAGGTAAAAGAACATCTCCCCTTAGACTGATATAACTTCAACAGATCCTTTAGGAGGAACAACATCAGCGAGAAGGGGTCGAAATAACTCATGAATAACTGTCAAGATATCGCAAAAAACTGGTTAAAGATAGCTAATGTTCAGTCTGCAGATTGGACCTAAAGCAGGGAGAGTAACATTTACTTTTTAATTGTCGACATGCTTTCCATGAGGATTGCTTGGTCGACTGGCTCAAAATTAAAAATTCATGTCCCACTTGCAGACAGAAAATGGTGGAGACCGACAATTGATTATTGAGATGGTTTGTGTACTTTCCCACCTTCTTATTATAGATGTGGAATATGTAGATTATAGATGTTGGAATACTATTTATAATTGTTAACTGTATAGATTCAAATGAGCTACAAGCACGACTTTCACAGATCGATGAATCCCCTTCAGAACTACTACTCCAATGTGCCAATGGAACCCAAAGGTGCTCAAATCAAAAAGTAATTGATCCTTTATGCAGAGTCAAGAGCTCAGAAAACATTCAGATTCTTAAGCCTGATCCTCAAGTGAAGAATAACGCCTCTCAAGTGAAGAACAATCCATCTCAAGCACAAAAGAAACCCTTTGTTGAGCCTGGAACTCCCTGTGAGATCTTTGAATAGGTCATTTCAAGTACAAGCGTTGTATAGAACGGTATCACGACTTACTTCATTGCCAAGGCTCTCAAAGGTCCATTGCTGAACTATGCCAGTCAATAATGCAAAAAGAAGCAGCCAGCTAAAAAGCCTCAGAAGAAAATACCTGAAATTCCTGAATCAATAAGTGGGGACATGGCTCCTCATCTGGAAAGATATGCTACAATCACCCATGAAGGCATTTATCGTCAGACGAACTAGGATAAAATTACAATTTACCTTGAAGACAATGCCAAGTGGTTCAGTATCTACGATGGCCACGGTGGAACTAAATGTTCTCAATTCCTCAAAGAGAAACTTCATGAGTACTTTTTCGACTCAGACTGGAGAAGAGATGTTCCGACTGCTCTCAGAAAGGCCTTCTTGAATGCTGATAATGAATGGAAAAAGAAGGGAGACAATAGTGGCAGTTGTGCTTTGGTGATCTTCATATACAACAACATTTGCTATGCTGCCAATTTAGGAGATTCAAGGGCCATTCTTGTAAGTGAACAGTTCAGCAAATGCTATCAAATCACCAAAGATCATAAGCCCTCTAACCCTGACGAGCAAAAGAGAATATTCTAAGCTGGAGGCAAAATATATCAGACCACTGCTGTTACCTAAACCTCAGATGGATTTTATGATACCATCACTGGGCCTTTGAGAGTCTTCCCAGGCCGACTCTCGACCACAAGAACTTTTGGTGACTTTGAGGCCAAAGAAACAAAGGAAAACTCAATGATTGTGATCAGCGAACCAGAAATCACCAGTTTTGAGATAGACTATCACGATTTCATCATGATAGGCTCAGATGGAGTGTGGGACAAGATCGACAATACTGAAATTGTTGAGCTATGTAAAGGGGTCTATGAAGACAACAAAAACAGTGAGAGTTGGTATGGAAGGAGTGCTGAAGTCATTATGGACTAAGCAATGAATCGAGGCTCAACTGACAACATTTCCGTCATGATGGTCGGTCTTAACGATCCCTCTGTGCTGAAAGAGCCTAGGAAAGGAAACGAGCACATCAAAATCATGAGCTCCATCCACAACAGCACTGGAAAAAAGAAAATGGTTTTGAATAATAAGGAAAACAGCTATCCCGAAAAGCTGAAAGAACTGGATTCTAAGATCATGGAAATTAACAAGAACGCTAGCAGGTTTTCTCTGCAACCAAAGAGAATGTGAGTGATAATTGATGCCCTTTTACATTTAAATTAAATTCAAATTAATATTGTTCTGAAATATAGAGAAAACCTCAGGTCCTCATCAATATAAAGCTCAAAAAATGAAAAATACTTCTGCTTCAGCTATACAACTAATTCTAAAGGTCAGCTATAAATCACTAAGTTTATTTTCTGATGAGAAAAATGGCTTGACCAAAGGTTGATAGTCTGTATGCACTGTGAGCTATGCAGGAGCTCTATGCAAACATTATTAGTACTATCAATAAAGATTGATGTTTTGTTGTTGTTTTTGCTACAGTTAAAAGATACAGACGATATGATACAAGCATGGATATCTTTTGAATATTAAATCATGCATTTAACTACCAAATACATCTAAAGCTGTCCTAATATGAAGTATGATTTGTTGATTAACGATTATCATTCCTTTGAAATAAATAAAAATGGCACAATTTAGAACTGACTTTGGTTGGAGTCATCTTCCATTATATTCCAAAATAATGCAATGATTTACGACAATCTTTTTACCTTTCCCTCTGCCCAATTTCATAGCTGGAAGGAATTGTGAATCCAAATGATGGAACAAATGTCATAATGTAGCATGCTTTATGCGTGTTTATGGGAGCTATTATAATTGATATTATTTATTGAAGATGCTGACTGTCGAAATGGAAGACATGTTTGCAACAAACCGCATTTTTGAGAAAGTAACACTGTCTCTAGTCAGCCCAGCCTTTCAATCGAGGCATTTAGGCTATCTCTGAGTGAAGATTAATACGCGAACCTCATCATAAACATCATGACAGTAATAATGCATTTGAGAAGAGCTTTCGGGTTCTTTCCTTTCCATTCTTCCTTTTCATCAGTTTAGTATTGTGAATAACTTGGAATTTCAAAAAACACGACATATCTGGCAAAGGTGTACCTAGATATGGTTTTGACAAAATCAAATTTTATCGAACATAAAGATCTCTTAAAAGTGGCTTTATGTTGCGTGTGGATTGCAGTTAAAGTAAATTCATCATCTATTTAGTATCGTTAGTGCTTTTAGTTGTCATCCCAATTTACTCCGGAGCTCCTGTGCCAACAGGGCAACTATGAGTTCACAGTGGAAGATATAACTAAGCTGGAAATCTAAATATTCAAGCTCCTTGACTATAGGCTATCCTTTACGACTCCTTATGACGTTATGCATAGTTTCTTTGAGACCTTCCCTTGGTATAATAAAATTAAAGAGGGACTGCCTCAAGTGTTCGATTTAGCCATGACTATGCCTTCAATTTCATGTCAAAGCTCAGAAAACATATTCTTTTCGAGCCTATTGGCTATTTGTCAAATGAAAAACATAATATTTGGGGAAATACAAAAGAAAATAGTAGAATCAAGAATACCTGATAGAAAAAGAGTGGCTGATTTGCAACGGATCATTGTAATGGCCTACTAAAAGTTGTCCAGCGATGAAATGGACTGTGGAGAGAGGAAGGAGTGATATTATTTCAATTTATGATTTCATAATTTATCAAAAGCATATTTCTACTATAAATGGGAGAATAGAGCCACACATTCAACATTGATGAATCAAATTGCCACTTTGATATTTATTTCGTTTTAGAGAAGCTTTTTATTCAATCCTTGCAAGCAAGTTCGAACAGGGCCCTGCATAACTTTCTGCTATCTCGATAATACTTTATCCTTGCTTTTTTAAACGGCCTTTACGAGTGTCTTGATGAGCTTATACAATCGAGAACCTCCTTCAAACGTTGTCAGCAATGTCATAATGCATTGGGAAAGATGCATGACTAGATACGTATCAAGGGACAGCTCGCTAATATTCATTTAGAGTAGCTTTGCTGCCTACTTATCCAGCAAATCTGCCATTTCATTGATCTTTTATACCAAGGCGACTCGGAAGTCAATCGACTTAAACAAAGCATCGTTAGATGTCACTCCATCGAGATGAAAAGGAAGCCTTTATTGAGCTTGACAGCTGAGGTAGACTATGCACTTGGTATAAAATTAAAAGGTCAGAATGTGTTTTTGATTGGTCTTGAAATTAGCCTTTTGAAAGGCATGAAGAGATCCATTAAAGAGGAAGAGATACTCGTTCTAAGGGTCATCTGGCATCACAATCAAAAAAGAAATAATTCTATAGAACATATCGTAGAGCTGCTTGTCTGATTCGCATACCACGTCAGCAAGCTCAGTTATGCAAGTTTTTATAAGAGAGTTCGCCTGAGAAATCAAGTTGTTCGATAGAGCTACTTAACTCAGGTATAAATATAGCTTTAGCTTGAGGTGGGAATTTTACAATACTGGAACTGTGATGTAGCAAAATGATATCGTGGCTTGAAGAAATGAAATAAGCTTGTTTGTGATTCTCCCTTTGTTTATATTCCTCGCTTTGTATGTGAGTCCTGCAGCTTTGTATATTAGGGTAACAGTCACTTGCTCAATATAGCCAAAACTCGCTCTCATTTCTCCATAAAAGCTGAGAGTTTGCTCCAAGTCTTTCCCAAAATCTATCTTTTGCAAAAAGTTTAATGCTAACTTGCTCACTTTGTCATCAGGAACGCTCTTCATCAATCCCATTATCAAATGAACAACCACAGCATCAGTTATCTTTTATTCGTCTCTTTGAAGAAAGGCTTACACAATGTTAAAGCTCACTTCAACTTTTGATATGGCAGGGAAGTACGTGATGACGTGAAGGAAAGGCTCTAGGGTCAGAATATCGCTGATGTCTTCGGTTGTTTGGAGAATCACTGTCAAGAAATTGCTGAAGGCTTGAAAGACGGAATTATTGAGATTTTTAATGTTCTAAAAGAGATCGTTAAACCTCTCAAGAATAAGGCTGTAGAATCTGTTTTTTTCATATCGAGGTAAATTTTTGAAAATGATGACTGAAAAAGGTCCCAAAATATCGAGAAGAACTTATACATTTTGAATTTGGGAGATGTCAGTCCAGGCAAGCACGACGAATTAAGCACATTGAGGAAATGACATTCCACACAATCTTTCGAAGAGTTTTTTGTAGATGGAATACTTATTCTATCCTTGCATTTTTTGAAGCATTTTGATAATGTCAATAGCAAAGTTGATCAACAATGAGGAACTAAAGCTTTGAATAAAGTTGCTCAGTATGATTGGGTGAGGATTTTGAGGCAACATTGTCACGAATCTCCTAAATTTATCCCTTGATAAATTTTAAGCCAAACTCTAGAAACTTGAGATGAAGAAGGGTTCGAGTATGACATAAAATTCATCTTCTGAAACATCTTGCCTACAAAACCTGCTTCCTGAATAACGTATATGTTACTTCCTTGCTTTATGTAGAAAAAGACATCGTCAATAATGTCAAGGATGTAGTCTTTGTCCAAGGGAAGCACTTCTCGGCCGATTCGAATCAAAAAGGTTGAGAAAAATATGCACTTAATCCAAAATTAGTTACGTTGATATACTATCCAAAGCAACGATTTGTTCTTGAAAGTCGGTACAATACTTTCTTAGCTTTGACTCCGTTATCTAAAAAGAAGTACAGCCGAAGAAGGGTTGTTTCAATTAAAGTTCTAGGTATAAGCTCCCTGATTGAGCTGATTTTAAGGAGCCAGTTCCTGCATATTTATTGAGCAGACTCCGGAATGTTAGACCCTTCAAGATCTTTGATGCTGAGCTCATCGATCCTTTCTTCAGAATAATTAGGAAAACTCAATGTTTTAATCCTTTTGAAGACACTCATTCCGAATTCTTCGATGATCTCCATCACATATGCAAATTTCAAAGCTTGAAATTTCTAAATGGTGAATAAGATACTGCATTGGATGTGTCGTGAAGTAATTTGCATGACTGAATTGCAATCTGAAGACTTCCCACCTTGTCATTTTGCTTCCACTTTATTCCCATGTCTTTTTTCATCGTCTGGATTATTCTGATGTAGGTGTTTGCAGTAATGCTTGATTTCTGAATGAAAACATTAATACAGGGTCTTTAGTCGAGCTGATTCGGCTGGCCGATATTTGTGGTGAAGACTGATGTTCTTGGTCAATTTTAAGTCCTTGACTCCCGAAAGGCTAAATGCACAGCTATTTACATTGGCAACGTGTATCTCAAGAGATTCTTTGTGAGGGTCGTAAGATTTTACAAATAATTTGAGGATGCTTGTCCAAGGTGTGGTTTCTACTTTTTCGTCAATCTCTTCTTCCAATATATTTCTAGCTGTTCCGGCATGTGGAGATTTATTAGTTTTGGTGCCTCTGCGGTCAAGGATGTTGTTCGCGAGAATATTGCCGGGTTTGCTTTCCTTGACTGTTTTGATAGTTGCTCCTTTTTTGGGTTTGACCTTGGGAGGGTTGATGAGGGGATCATGGAAGGAGTGCTTAGGTATGATTTTTCTCTTTTCGTTGAGGAGTTCGTAGTCCTTTTATTTGAGGAGGAGTTTTTGGTCCATATGATCAATCTGTAGATTAAAATATCAGTGATAAATGATAATGATTGTTCTTTGTTCATCAGAATTGGACATTGTAGTTGTTGGTGAGTTGCAGCTCTTTACGAATGTTCTGGCGCCATGTGGGGTTCAAGGTGACCATTGAAGGGAAAAAGTGAGTACGCATGATGCCTTCAGGGAAGTTGGGAGTGTGGAAAGTCTTACGGTTATGATAGCCTTTCATTCTGCCGCTGGTTCCTTCGACGTTTTTGCCATAGGCCATCAACACATCGTCAATTTCGGAGTAATCATTGGAAATGCCTTTCCAGTAGTAAAGAACTGTTCCCCAGTAGAGGAGAGCTCCGATAGTGAGCATAGTGGGGAAAGGATTCATCCAGTGAGTAGTTTTCCAGTGAATATAGCCGATAGGGTTCTTCACAAATCTGAAGAAGTTCTTGAATCCTCTTCTTTTGTTGCCCTTGTCATTCGCCTTTTTACTCAATCTGTGCTTTTCCAGTTCCCAATCATATTGCTTTCCCATGGATCTGAGCTGAGATCAAAAATACCTGTAGATAGACTCGAGTCTCTCGGTGGCATTGGGTGCGCGATCGTACAAGTAGAAATATCCGTGATTTCTTTCTTAGATACAATGTACCTGACCTTGAGCCCTTCTTCAACTGGGGCATTTCTGATCCAGAGGTAGTCGCTCTGCATTTTTTAATGGATCGACATTATCTATTAAATGAATATAGTGAAAAATATCAACTTCCTCAATAAAATTACTTGCAGCTTTCTCTTTCAAAAGTATGCCCGTCAGACCTTTTGATATCAAAAACCAGGAGCTAGGACAATAAAAAATGAATAGTTAAATGTCAGATAGATAAATTGCGATTTGAGAATATTTGATTTTTTAGAGTTAATGAGCGAGAAAGAGGGCTAGCCACCCAAGGAAAGTGCTCCTGCTCCCGCCTAAGAAACAGGTATTTTAGCTGTTAGTCAGAATAAAAGAAGCCTGATGAAAAGGAGGAAGTCGAAAAGATGGTCGAGAAGCTTTCTGTTGAAGATAATCCTCCACCTGCCGAAAGCCCCTAGAAATCAGATACTGCAAAGGAGGAAGACTCTACTGAACTAACCGAAACCAAATACTTTGTCGAAATCAACAGGACCAATATCATGTTCGGAAAATCTACTCTCTTCCCTGGATCAATCGAGGAGTTCGATGTCTCGATCGGCCTCAAGGACTAAATTATAGAAGATAATGGATCAAATCCCTTTATGTTGAGAGTGATTGCCCGATGCAACAATCAATAGTTCAATGACTTAGATGAATATGTTTTCTCAGTTAGAAGCAATGAAAGATTCGAGTACTTCGAGGAAGTCAGGTTTAAAATCAGAAAAAAAGAGAGAGCTCAAGTCAAAGTCGCAGTTAAAATCCCCCCTGTCAGAGATAATTACGTAATCGAAGGCTTTTTGGAAGTTCAACTATAGAGTTTGACTCCTGTCTGTCTACCCATTTATGCCAAATGTGAAGTTCCTCAAATAGTTTGCATCAAGGATCTTTACAAACCTGACGAAGACACTCCTGTGATTAAAATTCCCGCCAAGAAAAATCAGATTAGAATGCCTCCCATCCCCTTCAAAAACTTAAGCAACTTCAACTTTACTCTCTAGATTTAAGCTATTTCAAATGAAAGCTTTTCAGGACGGCCATACGATATCATTACTCAAAATTTTGTGAATTGTCAAGCAAACACTCAGTTCTTCGTAAATCTTCAGCTGAAAGAGAACATGTCTTACAAGGGCCCGATGCCTGCCAAGGACTATATAAGAAAGATTCTCATTTTGAAGATCAAGGGCTCATCAATCTTCTATAACTACCCAATGTAGATCTTCGTCTTCGAAAGCTCCAATTCAAATGGAATGAGTTGATCTGTGGCCATTATTTTATAACAATTATAACATCTATATGTAAAATGATCAATCATCCAGCAGTCTCAGCATTGTAGCTCTTGCTAAACATTGTCGCCTGACCATTACGAGTCTCCAAGGCCGTCACTTCCATCACTCGACCCTCAGGGGTGTTCATTTGTATTTTTGGTTGATTCTTTGCGTTATATTCGAAAATATTTTTGTTGTCTGAAGGAATACTATGAGACATTTTTTCCTTTAAAAGTTTTGCTAAAGCTGGAGCCTTGTCGTTGATCTCGGGATTATGGAGAGCTTGTCTGTTGGGTTGCTTTGTTTTCATAGTGTTTGGAGTCCTTTCGATTTGTTATTCTTAGCAAATCGTACTATTTGATATGATTTTTTTGATACGATATTTTGAGCTTGATCGACGAGGGTTTCCAATTTTCTGAGGAGAACTTGTTTATTTATACTCCTGTTGTGAATAATCTAAAAATTATTCATATCGAGCTTGTCTTTCAGCATTCCTGCTTGGGTAGATCTTTTCAAAAGAGCCAAGATTTTTCCTTTCATATTAGTCACGTTCTTTTTGGTATTCCTTGACTAGTCTTTCTCTTTCTTCTGGTGAATACTTTGTCATTTTCCCTGTAAAGACCCTCTTATCTAATACCTATTTTGCTAACCTTAGAGCTTTGTCTCTAGCTTGAGGTGTTACGTCCATGAGAACAAGAGTATCACGAATCAGATTACTCTTGATCAGATGATCCAGAGGAGTCTCTGTTGAGAAACTTGGAGTGTAGTTAACTTCAAGGAGATAAACTTTATTTTTATCGTCGATCATGAAATCAAATCCAAGAACTTCGAAGCACATGTTATTAGGAAGATTGTTTTGCTGAGCCATCCTATATTCTCTTGATAGGTGAGGCTGCCCTGAAATAATAGTCTTGACTATTGTCTATTTGATACTACTCCAGTATTCATGAGCAGGAAGTCCAAGACCTTTCAAAGTTTGGAAGAACTCAGCAAGTGATTTCTTGTGCCCAAGGCTCAAATTTTAGAGAGATTCGTTGAAAACATACTTAGGATTATCTTTGTTGATTGCGTAGTTAGTAAGGTGCATGTATAGATTGTCAATGTTGTCCTCATCAATGGGCAAATATTTTTATGTGGCGAACCTGACAAGCCCCTAATTGTATATGTACAAACGAAGAGGGTCGCACCCAGCTACAAGCGCATAGATTCGCATATCGAATTTCAGACCTTTATAGAGAAGCGGCCTGTCGATGTAGGATTGAACCACGCATTGTCCATAGCCCTAGATTTCTCTGATATACTAATCGAAATACCTGCAAGGGACTGAGATAAGAAGATTCCTCTTCCTTGGCAACTTGCTTCAGGCTTAACGATAAAGGTTTTTTGCTTTCCCCTCCTCTTGTTCTCCACATAATAGGATCTTAATAGTTGGCCATCACTGGGGAGAATAAATGTTCTAGGAATGAAGTTATAGAACTAAGGGAAGGCCATTTGCATTTTGGTCATGTTTTTAGCCAGATTATTCTTCCTGGAGAGAGTGCTCATGCCTGGAAAATGATTGATTTTTTGATGCGACTGAAGTTTGCTGAGCAATTCGATACTGACAGGACCGTCTACCCATTTGATATCCCAGTTTCTGAGATCCTTCTCATAAACTATGTTGTGGTTGAGGTCCCAGCAGACCTGCTCGATAACTTCATATTGAGTATCTATCAGATTGGCCGTGATTGGTCTCAATCGTCGTTTGAAGGACTTGTTTTTATGCTTGATGGCTGGAAGGTCGATGTAGTTTTAATTGTATTAGTCCTCTTAGAGATTGAATGATGAGTATTTCATTTTATTTTTATTAAGTAACATTATGATTTTATTGGCCTTGCCGTTAAAGGGGCATATAAACCTTCCAAATGTACCCATAACCAAGAAATTCCAATGTATTGGG
>Ga0100378_1006617_pt1 | contig 10442 bp, 13 predicted proteins | sample CryGeymeta201502_FD_81535 | JGI IMG/M metagenome (GOLD analysis project Ga0100378, IMG submission 81535) | Groundwater microbial communities from Crystal Geyser aquifers in Utah, USA - Crystal Geyser metaG 2015-02 | ecosystem: Environmental > Aquatic > Deep subsurface > Groundwater | place: USA...
CCTTTTCTGATTTAACGGTCCTGGTTTTTCTTCGTTTTGCCTGATTTTTTTAGTTTGTCAACATATATTATTTCGACATGATAAATTATATATCACATCATGTCAACAATCAACTATCTCTTTTGACAATTTTCCTCATTTTGGGTTCTTCCTCGTCGATAGTGGCCTCACAAAGGTTGAGCTATTTTCTGTATTTATTTTTCTCAATGAACAAAATGAAGTGGGCAGCTTGCAGAGGAGTCAGGATAGACCTTATGCCATCTATCATATCCTCCAATTCTATGCTTTTCTCTTCGATCTAATTTTTGATGTCTTTGAGGTCATGAATCAATGCCTAAAGGAGATACTTTTGTTCCTTCAAAAATTATCGTTTGGACTGAATCTCTTTCTTTTGTTCCTCTGACAAGTTCAGAGCGCTTCTCAATTCCACAAACCACTAGTCTTCGTTCACGTCATTATCATTGAACAAATGCCTACCTTCTGAGGCCGACCACATCATATACCTGTGAAGAGCAGGTAGACTCAGATTGACAATTTGCCTGAAATATTAGTTGATTGTGTTGATTCTCTATTTGCCTGTCGCTCCGATTCTGGATCTCAAACTGTCAATGATTTTGTTGATCTATTATGAAGTATTTTCTCCTGTGCTTGACTTTTCAAGGAGGCTTTTTATCTTTTTCATCATTTCATGACGGCTAGCGGTGAATCCTGACATCTACATTATGATGAGTGTGTACTGTTTTATTCTGGTTCACCACTCGCTGCAGGTACCCCTTTGTCTCATCCAACTCTTTCCTTTTGTTTTCCAGCTGTTTAGTGAGAGCTTTTTGCCTTTCCTCCAAAATTTAGATGTACAACTTTTTGCGATCTCGAGACTGTTTGGCCGACATTTTGTTTCTTTACTTCTTGTCAAGTGATTTTCCAGAAAGATCATATATGGAACTTCTATCTTAGGCTCCCATATCCCTAATCTTGTTGATGTATTTATTTTTGTGAATCGACTTAGGAGCCGAGGACAACTCGCTATTGTCGACTCTTGCTGAGGGCTATCGGCCTTCTTCTGATGAAAAGGATTGGGAGTTCCTGTCTTAGAAAAAATCAGCCATGAGGTGTTAAATAATTGTCGATTGAAAATTATTATGATCACAAGTTGTGAGAAATAATCAATTATGCTATTTTTCTTCCTCAACATACAAATTTTTTTTCTTTTAAATTTTACTCATCAAGTTTATGAACTCAGTTTTTGTATAACTTAACAATATTTTAAACATTTAATCATGAAAGCCCAGACAAACAGCGCACCAAACAAGAAATTAATTCTTCACTTCGATATTGCGCAAGTGCTAGCACTTCCTACTTTCAACCCTGACCTTTATGTAGAGTATTTACGATACAGGTGTATGAGTGCTGCTCAGAGTGGTTGTGGGGAAAAATAGAAAAAAATGCAAAGGATGACCCTTAAAAAGTAACAGGTTGGAAGATCGCTAACAACAGCTTGAGCGTCGAATGTCCAGATGCTGAGTTGATAACATACAAGCAGTATGTGGAGGAGTATGTCAAACCTTCCCCTGAATAGTACGAAAAATTGATGCTAAATCTAAGCAAAGGACCTGGAGCAAAAGCAAAGGCTGAAATATAAAAGAACATTAAGAATATTGTATTTATCTCTTTAGTTAGACTCTCCCGAAGACATTGGCAGAAGTCATCAAAGAAAATGTCAAACCAAATGATAAACTTCTAAATCATTACGCCAAAACTGGAAAATATCAAATCTTACCATCTTTCTTCAAGCTGTTGCTCTCTCTAAAAAAGAATAAGAGATAGTTTGCAATCCATATAAAAGCCAGCACAAAAGACAACCACTCCTAAGTCCTCACAGAACTAAATCGATTCTTCAGTGGGGAGCATCCTCTTTACAATGGCCAGAATGGAACACCAGCCATCAAGTGGGACGGAAGCAAAGGAACTCATAATTACATTGTTGAAGAATCTCATCAAAGCGTGTTCTATTGGCTAGGAGATGAACTTTTCGCTACCTTTGGCACTCTATCAGTTGCAGAAGAGAAAGATCCTGAAATGTTCAAGCAAAGTAATAATGTGTTGAGGTAGAATACAAGTCTATTAAGCAGGTGAAATTGTGCCAAGGAACTTAAGAAATTTATGCCACTAGCCATGCTTTGCTCTCATAATCTGCCTGTATATACGAAATAAACCCTCTAAGAGCAGTGATATTGGATCCAAATGACTACCTGACTCATGAAATTTATTTCACCAACTCAGACTAAGTAGACATATACAGCTGCCTTGGTCCCAAGATATAGGATAGTCGTAGTTTTGTAGTGAGAGTAAGATTGTTCGACTACCTTAAAGATGTTGATTACTTCATCAAGCACGTGGAGCAAATGGAGCATATCAGGAATGGTGAGATCAATCGTATCGAAAAAGGAGAAGTTCAATAAGAACAGCCATAGGAGGCCATCGCTGCTGAAGCAAACCAACTCAATAATTATCAATACTTGAAGAAAAATTTACTTCCAGTCTTAGAGGGAGCTTTGAGGCAAGTTGACCTTTTCCGTCCTGAAGACCCCTTATCTTTTATAGCCCTTTACTGTCTCAAGAATAGAGATAAGTTAGAATGATTGATGAATAGTTGAAATATGACAGTTAATCATATAGATCATTCAAATTTACAACTGATCAAGCAATACCATTCAAGCTCAGCAAAGCTTTAATATCTATCTCCAAAAAAGTTGTATCTTTCCAGAGAGTTCGCTTTCCTTGAATCAGTTTTTTAGTATGAAAGCTCATCTTCTGCCAAGTTGCTGGCAAGACGACACGTCAAGGTCTTGTCTTCATAATCTAAGGCTAAATCTTCATCTCCGAAGACCAAAAATTACTTGTCATATGTGAGAGGAGAATGATTTTTCTTCAGGCTGAAGGTGTTCAGCTTGGACTCAGTGGAAGAGTAACTGAACAGAAAAGCTGTCTGCTTTTATTTTGAGAACTATCTGCTATCGGAGTCAATAGTGCTGTAGCCGCCCACTATCTGACCTAATTTTGTCTTGCAAATAAGCAGAATATTTTCATTGTTCCCTGAGTAAATTTTTCTACTGATATTCCAAACAGACATTTTTTCTCCTGCTGGCCACTCATAGACCATTTCATAAGTCACCTGCTTTCCTTCTTGATCCATTTCTCTAATCATCTAGTCGATTACATCAGCGCTGCAATCGATAAGCCTGCAAAGTAAAGACTGCTCCAAATGAGGGTCGATGATTGACTATTTTTTCTTAATTTTGACAGCCAGAGACAATGATGCATCTAGATTAATCAATTCATTTCGATCTTGTAGTTCGTTTAAATTTTTTTCTACCTTGATCTTCTGAGTTTAAACTGCTAAAAGTTGCTGCTATAGTTTGGACAGTTTAGCTTTGATTGATTTATATTATTTTTTCTCTTTCTTTAATTAGTTTTCCAAGGAGGAGTTTGTCTATTAGAGCTATTTTATATTTTCTCGTGCTTTGCTCAGTTCAGAATATGAAGCTGATACTTCTTATAAATTTTTATCAAGTTAAAAAGTCAAATTGTGAACTTTGGCTTAGAGCTATTCCTTCAGGTCAGCTATTGTCTCATATTTTTCTTGAAGGTTCTACTTCAGCTCAGCTATTGTTTCATCTTTTTCTTGAAGGTTTTCCTTGAAACTTTGACATTATTTCTTTAGCAATTATACTTCTTGGCTAAGGCTGCCTTGCTTTTGATTGTTTTCTTTAAGCTTTGACTTCAGTTATTTTATCTCCTACTATTGATATTCAATTAACTCTTTATCATGTTTCATATTATTGTCCAGCCAGTTCTTTTTCTATCTTTCTATTCTGTCAAACTAGGTTTTGTGTTTTTCTTGATACTATTTCAGCTATTTCTATTAGTCAGGTTTGAGGTCAGCTATACCATTTTTCCAAAAAAGCTGATAAATGTATAATCTTTCATAAATTTTGCCGAAGCGAGCAACCTATCGAAAAATTGCTTCGTTGTGATTCCAATAATTTTCTAATTTTTTAAACTTTCGACGCTCCATATACTAAAAGAAACTCCGAATAACTCCTAAAACTCTCTACCTACTTTATAAGCAATTGTACGCATGCGGGACCTCGCTTGAAATTTTACTTTATCCAGATGATCCATTGACATCAAATACTATATTGATCTATCCGGTGTTATTTTCTTTCATACAATTTTTAACAAGATCGTCTTTATCGTAGTTCTTTCCAGTTTGATCAACGATTCCAATCTGATCCTCATTGACTGTCTCAGGAATGATTTTGTTGCTTCGGAGCAAAGTAATGACTCTTTTGAATTTGTGGTGGTGTTCAAAACGAACGTCACATCTGTTGCCACCGTTAATGTGGATTTGCAGCTCCATACCTTGCACAATTAATTATTGATTTAAGTAATATTGATAAAGTTTATCATCAAATACTTATTTCATGCATCAAAAGTTAGCTCTATTAGCTCGTAGTTGATGAGGCGCACAGTTGTAGTCCCACTTCGACTGCTCGATAGGAAATTTTCTCTTTCTTCGTAGGTCCCAGACTAATAGTTTAAGCATTTAGATTATCCGCTTACCCAATAGCTTGAAAGCTGATCGCTTCCATTCTCGATGCATAGCTCCTCCTCTCCAAATATAATGAAGTCATAATCAAAGATGGTTGATTGACGGCTAGCCTTTAACTTGTGTATTTTCATCCCTTCTTTCTCAAAAGTGAACAAAAATGCTTTGGTATTTTTGGGCTCAGCTTGACTGAGAGATATTCCTGCAGTAGTGAAGCCACCCAATAACTTACCTTCTTCAGTTTGGCATATCAACAAAATGTTATGCTTGTTGTTGACTCTTTTATGGAAGTTTTCCCTCTTGTGATGACTATAGTTGTAGAGTGATGTCATGGTGGATATTTTCCCTACTTCCTTCGTCATTGTTTCAATAAAGCTTATTCCGCAGTTATGATCAAGTCCTAGATACGTGATCATACTGTTTTTGTCCACAAAAATTTCACTCAAGGGTTTGGAATCAATAATTGATTTTTTTGTAGATAGCTGAGTGATAGATTATTAGAGCTCTTCAATTATTTTTTCCTTCTCGATTAAGGCCTACTCTTTTTCCTGCAGTTATTGCTACTTATTGTTGAGTGTTCTATTCTTGCTTTTAAGGGCAGATTCTTTTTATCTAAGAGCTTCTTAAAGCCTCTTGATAATTTATTCTTTCTATTCCAGCATGTTTTTCTGCTTCATGTGACTTTCGCTGATCTCTGATACCCAACTCACCTCTTCTGACCTGATAAGATCTTATCTTTCTATTGCACTGATCACGGACCTCTTCTCATTTTCAAAAGTTGAAACTTTTTCCTTCAGCTTTTCGTTCTATTATCTCAAACGAATCAGTTATTTTTCCCCCTATTAGCCGATCCCTTTCCCCTTCTTTTCCACTTCTTATTTTAGCTTCACTATCTATTAATTAGCATTCAGCAACTCCTGTTCTAATTATTTTATTTGAGTCATTTGTTGCTCCTCGACAGACTGTAAGATCATGGATTTATCGGTAAGCTCTTTGTTTTATCTGATACTTCTCTCATAATCAATCTCAAATTTAGAGCTTGATTATCTGATATCAGCATAAGATAGTTGAAGCTGTTGGTGCTAAATTTCAAGATTCTATAGTTCCTGTTGTTTTTTATCGTTTTCCTATTTAATTTGATCTATTGTTCGGATCAATGCCACCATTTATTGTCTTCTGTCATGGTTGATATGTATCTGGTCATTGATAAATTATTAGGTGATTGTTTCCCCTTGAGCCAACTGTATCACAATTGTTTTGTAGAGCTCGTTATGATTGTCAGTATCAATACGGGCCTGTATCAATTCTCTGTAGATGGTGGCAATATTTTTGAGGCCATTGGCAATAGGTTAGGGAATTTCCTCATTGTTGGCTAGATTGTCAATGGTATCAAGGTCACTTTCGAAGAGAGAATTGACGATAGTGTCAAGCAGTTTTATGGTGCCATCATTCATTGCTTATAAATAATACTTACAAATGAAGATTGAATATATAAGAATAGGTTTGCATTAGTATCGGTCAGCACAAATATCATAGAGCTCAGTATTATCATCATTTCTTGGTGTCCAGTATAGACGAATAAGCTTTATTTTAATCATAGAAAGGATATAAATTGTTTTCTTTGTTGCGTGACTTCCAGTTGATTCTATAAATTTTCTATCGAAGGTATTGTAGATGTTTAACAAATCGTCTCTAGCCCTGCTTATCTATTCCGCCATCTTCCTTGCCGCCTTCGTCAGCAATATTCACTAGTAGCAAAGCACCTCCTCAAACTCCTGGATCCTTGATAAATCCGATGTTCAAGAAATTCCTTGGGGGTCAGTCATCCATGTCAACGGTGATAAAGTTTATGGGCTTTTGGGAAAATAGCTAGTTGTTGCCTTGCTTGCAAACAGAAGAGAAAAATACCCCTTAAGTGGCTAGAAATCTGAATAATGGGTCGAGTCTTAATATCATCCCAAATAAATTGTTTCAATATAGGTGATCGAGAAAACATATAGATTGCTTCAGAGTTATGACACCGGGTATGTCTTTTTGGATTACTCAATGCTCGCCTTTCAAACCTTGCTGCAGACCTTTCGAAACCTCATAGTAATAACTCTCTGCTTCAACCTTATCGATAGCGTGCTTCCATTTGTTACTCTATGTAATGCATTTTTGCTGGTGGGACTACTTGACACTCAAATGCACTATCTTCATGAAATGTATTACAACATATTCAACTCCAAGTTTGACTTTTTCAATATAGTCCGGCTTATGATGACCCCGTCAGACTCTTCTTCAGCCAATCCTCAACTCGCAAAATATAACTTGTCAGGAATTCTATTCTTTAACATTTCCGGATAAATCATTCTTTCTATAATATTCCTAGCCATAACTATCGCTCTGAAGGTTGGCTCTATATTCTGCAATAGTGAAAGAATGAGGATCATGAAAGCTTCTTTGAGAGGGCTTTGGAATGGACTGTTCGTCGCTCTGCTTCCTCAGTTAGCCACTTTCTCAGGATTTCATATCAGAATCATTGACGGTGATGAGACCGTCACTAACATGATATCATCGATCTGTGTTCTTGGTATCTTCGTGCTTTTCTTCATTCAACTTGTCTGCCAGATCCGAGGTATAACTTCTAAGATCGAGTACATCTAGGATACTAGATTCTAAATCGGACTAGCCTCAAGGATCAACCACAAGCAAGAGTTTCAGTTTGACTGCATATCTTTCAACATGCTTTATCATCCTTTAGTTAACTATCTCCGTCTTCTGATGTTTTTCACTCCCATCGGAGCAGGCTACGACATTTATTACCTGGCTTTTGGAGGACCTCTGGTTGCTCAACTTTTCATGATGATGGCTGATGTCAGCTGCCCCTACTTCTTGAACCGTCGAGACAGAATTTTCATGCCGATTGGGGACTTTCTCTTCATGTTGCTGCTCTTGGGTATACTTATGTTTATTCAGGAATCATCTCAGTCGGTCTAGCCTAAAGCGTCAATCATTCTGAGGTCAGTCTCATTTGTGAATTGGTTGTGTTCAGCTTAGCTACCATTTTGTATTCAACAGCTTTTGGTTGCTTGGTGATGGACTTAAGAGACAGTATCAAGCGAAAATGCAAGGTTTAGAGTGACTCAGAAGATTTTGGGGAAGACGAGCCCACCTAGAAGATTGTTAGAGGTGGAGATGGAAAGTCTCCTCTTAACAAGAAAGTCAAGAAAACTGATCAATCAGAAGAAATAAAAGAAGATGACTCATAACTAGACGACTACAGTGCGGCTTCATTTACCAAAAAACCGACAAAAGTTTACCATTTGAAGATCAAGAAGGTCAAGAGAGGTAGGATAATTTGATTTTCTTGATACAGCTTTAAATAATGAAATTTTATATTATGAGGATATACAGTAACATAATGTATAATTTATCGCTACACAGTGAATGCTACCGTATGCTGATGCATGCGGAGCAGTTATCCTCACTGTGTACCCTTCATCAGCTCAAGCACCCTTCTTGCCACTTCTCTCCTGGCCCGAAGGTGCTCAGCTTTCTTGTCATTCTTCATTCTTTTGCTGGTCAAAATGATGGGGATAGAGTCCTGACGCAAGAAGTGCCCCACTAGCATTCGGCTGAGAGTAATGTAATGCCTCTGCTAGTCAAGCTCCCAAACCCTGCACTCAGGTTCATACACATCACCCAGCAAAGCCAATTGTCTTTCATTGCTGTAATGTCCGTTCTGGTCTTTCATCATGTTCTGGTAAAGGTAAAATCTCGTTATAGAGTAGGTTTTATTGCTGACTGGCATCTTTTCCCAGAGCTTGGCCAGCACATGTTCGGATTTATTCCTCTTCTGGAGAAATGAAATGATCTGGTTGATTTAGTTAGGAATCACATTTCTGTTCTCATTTTCATGTAATCGTTTTCTTGGCTGCTTCTTCTGAGAACGGTTCGGCACGTAGTCCTTGTCAATTTGTTTCTTCTTCTGCCTGCGAGATCCTTTGGGTGTCTGCTCCATCAATATCTCACAATCTCGAATATTCAGTTCACTCTGGTGTACCGTTTCACAATTAGATGATTTCTCCTCATGCTTTACCAAGACAAAAGGAGCCTCTCCCACTGTCACTTGCTCTCCCATGCTTGAGTAATAATTTAAAGGGGAGCAGAAAGGTTGGCAGTAGCTGAGGCACCATCTGTCAGACCCGATGGATGGAGCCTATTGCCCAAACATGCTGGGAGTTGAGGAAGGGGAACTCAAAGTAGTAGCTCCTTGGATTGCTGGAAGGAAGTAGGAGAGTTGGGGTGTCAGCCATCCATTGTTTTGTACAATGTTGTTGTAGAAAATGGGTCTAAAACCTGAACTGTTTTTAGCCGACTCTTGCATGAAACTTCCACTGAAGGTATTAACTTCCTCATTGGGCAAGCTGGGGGCAGATGCCTGAGTTGTTGACATACTCTTTCTGAATATATTATGAAATTAGAATAACATACTCAAGATTTCAGATGAGGAAAAACGGCATTCTGCTTCTTAAGCAAGGCTTCACTTAATAATGACCCAAGGACTACGATGAGGCCATCTATAAAACTCTTACGGATGTCAGGATCAAAAAATAAGTGAAGCTTGTTGGAGATGCTCGATAATTCAAGCCTAAGGAAGACAAAAATCGTATTTCTAGGATCTTTTTTATCTTTTTTTTGTTTAGTCTGTTTGTTCCTTCCTATTTTTCCATTTAGGATCATTAAATTATCCAGGTCTTTGCTAAGGAAACTTTTGTGCTTCGTTAGTGATCAATTAAAATGTTCGTTTCATTGACAATGAATAGTGGGCTTTGAAGATTGTTCTAATCTCGGAGTCCTGCTTCTCTGTCCTTGAAATAATTACGCTCGTTCAGTAGTTAGTAAATTTATTATCAAATCCTTAACCACCTTAACATCATATAATATGACATTAAATACTATCACTATTACTATTTATGAATCAAAACATCTTCTTCTCTTCCTACAAAATATTCTTGATGTAGTCTAGGGCTCTGGGGATATTCTTGACAAGTTTTATCGGTAAAATTCCTAAAATATTTTTGATTTTGTTAATTTCTTCAAGGAAAAAACGAACTTCATAGCCCCACACGATCAACGCAGTGGCGACACTGCCCCCCATCCAGAGAAGTAACCCTAATAGCATTTGATTTTTCTTATTTTGAAGCCACTCATCTTGAGCCCTCAGCAAAATCGAAGACAACAGTCTCTGAACTTTAGATAGAACAGAAAACTGAAGATGTGTTTATGTCAAAGAGTAAAAGGTGAGGTCTATTGCCACATACCCATGAGATTCTTTATGGATAGTTCTATATAGATTGGTCATGATGAGATATGATCCATTAACGCTCATCAAAGGTAGCTGGCAGGACAATGGAATTGATACCCAGCCAAAATGAGTATCTCTGCCTTGGCAGATGTCAGAATTGAAGAGAGTTTAGTAAACAGTTTCGAAATCGGCAACTGATCCAAAGGTTTATTCATGCCTTTCCATGTAATTTTGATAATAGTATCTGATTGATTGTGATTAGAGAGCAAGATCGATTGTTGATGAGTTTGAAAGGTAAGCCTCAGCAATGTGGTCCGCGGTACTAGCTAGCACATAGTCTCCTTTACTCGTCAGCCCAAAGTAGTCAACTGACCTGCTTTGGAACTTGGTGCTCTCATCTGACAAAATAAAATGCTGGATGAAGAAGGCAGATATAACAAGCAGGACCAGCAAGGTCTTGATGTAAAATAGTTTGTTGAAAGATACAGCCTTAAAGGATTTTTTCTTAGCAAAAGAAGATGAACTTTTTTTGACTTCATGCTC
>Ga0100378_1006620_pt1 | contig 10441 bp, 11 predicted proteins | sample CryGeymeta201502_FD_81535 | JGI IMG/M metagenome (GOLD analysis project Ga0100378, IMG submission 81535) | Groundwater microbial communities from Crystal Geyser aquifers in Utah, USA - Crystal Geyser metaG 2015-02 | ecosystem: Environmental > Aquatic > Deep subsurface > Groundwater | place: USA...
TAAACTAAAAGCAATTTCGTTATTTATTAGTAAACTTAGTTTAATTGGAGCTTGTATTATAGGAGTACTGTTTATCTCCTCAAGTGTTATACAATTTAAAGAAGACTTATTCGACAGTATATTCGACTCTATTATGTACGGCTCAGTTATTATTGTAATCACTGTACCTTCTGGATTACAAATAGCTGCTAAGTTAAGTATTGCTCTTTCTATAATAAAAATGAAGGAAGAACATGCAGTAATTAAAAATGTAGAAGCATGTGAAAATATGGCCTGTGTTAATTGTATCTGTATTGATTATTCCGGAATTATAACAAAAAATGAAATGAAAGTTGATAGTGTTTTAATAGAAGATAAAATATTAGACCTAGAAAATATGAAAAGTTTAAAAGAGTGTCTTTCTAACGATTATTTTGATTTTTTCTGCGAAGCAATATGTGTGAACTCACTTTCGTCTTCCATAATATTAAATAATGAAATTCAATTTTTTGGGAATCCTATTGAGTGTGCTCTTTTAAAATTCATTCATAAAAATGGTATAAATTATGATTTCTTCAGAAAAAACGAAAATAGACCAATAATAGATAGTTCCACATATGCTAATGACTCTTTATATTCTTATACTATTATCGAAATGCAAGAAAAAAATGATTATGTGAGAGTCTATATCAAAGGTAGTCCTGAATCATTAATAGAATTTATAACAATCTACTTAGGAAGAGACTTAATCCTAGAGTCATTCAGTGGGAAATATTACAATATTATTAAGAATAAAGTTAATTCATTATCAAATCAAGGCAAAACTCCTATATTAATTTGTTATAGAGATATATCTAAAGATGCTTATCTCCAATTAAAAATGAATTACCAAAAAAATGAAAAGGAATACAAATCATTAATATTAAGACAACTTACATTCATATCCTTAATAAGTTTAGAAGATGAAATAAATACTGACGTTAGTTACAATATTGAAAAATGTAAACAGTCAGGAATAGAAGTAAGAATGATGACATCACACGACCGTGAAGTTGCTAGATTATCCGCAGAGAAGTGCAATATCATTAATGAAAGTGACAGAGAAGACAGTAATAATTATGAAAAAGAAGTATTAGACGATATGACAACAAGTAATAAAACATACAAAAGTTTAGTAATTAACGCACAAGAGGATTTTAGAAAGTATATTGATTTAAATAACGTTCAACATTTAATTTCAACTAATAAGTATAGTTCTTTACCTTCTGTTGAGTATATAATAACTGATATTAAAGAAATATCAAAATTACTTAATAAGTCTCGTGTCATCGCAAGAGCTAGAGCAAGGGATAAATTAGTACTAGTATCAGCATTAAAAGCTATGGGAAAGATAATAGCAGTAACAGGTGATGGAGTATCAGACTCTTTAGCTTTACAAACTGCTCATGTTGGGATATCTTTAGGTAAAAACTCCACTGATGTATCCAAAGAATCAGCAGATGTAATTCTAATGGATAATGATTTTAAAAGTATTATAACTGCTATTGTCTATGGTAGAAATATTTATGACTCAGTAAGGAAATTCCTACAATTTATAATAACAGCAAATATCTCAGTTTTAAGTTTAATACTTATAAGCTCAATTCCAATCGTTGATTTCTATTTTCATCCCAATATGCTTCTGTGGCTTAATATTATAAACGCTGCATTAGGGTCGTTGTCATTATCTTCTGAACAACCTGATAAAGAAAGAATATTCGAAAGTAAACCTTATAAAATAAATGCTAAATTAATAACAAAAAGTATGAAATTAAAAATTGCAGTGCAGAGCATCATTCAAATCGGAGTTATTGTATTTTTGATATTTTTTGCACCGTTGATCTTCGGATGTACTAGTGATAGGGGAACTACTTACAGAAAATGGTCAGTTTCACAAGGATTTCACACTACCATTGTCTTTAATGTATTAGTATTTATGCAAGTTTTAAATGCGTTAATGTCTAGACTACTTCATATTGATGAGATAAATATTTTTCAAAATTTATCTGAAAATAAAACTTTTATATTAATTCAGTCCTTAGTAGTAATCTTGGAATTAGTTATAATGGTCAATGGTTTTCAAATAACTAGATTACTTCCATTACCTCCATATGAGATTTTGTTAACTATTTTATTTTCTCTTTTGTCGCTCTTTACTATACCGATTATTAACACATTTACAGTTAATAAAGATTATGATGAAGAAGTAGACAAAAATGAAATTAATTTAAAGATAGAAAAGTTCATGTCAGTAAAAAATAGTGATATTCATCTTAATTAACTAATATTATATCAAAATCTTTATTATTTAAACTCTTATTATAATAATCAATAATTATTATATAATTATATAATAATTTGTTTAAATTTAAGTGGTTAATTAACATTAATTATCTGAATAATATTTCTTATCCATCAAAATCAAAATCAAGTATTCTCAATTTACTCATCCTATCATACCAAAAAGGTAAAGTTTTTGCTAATTCTTCAGATTTTTGTAACATATCTAATAATTAAGATAAGTTCAATATAGTTAAATAAAGTTAAATTAAGTTATACTTAGTTATATTTAGTTAAGTTAATATTTATTACCTTCTGCTTCTCTTTCTCTTTTTGGATCTCTAATGATCAACCTTCCATACATATTTAATGCAAATACTTTATTAAAGCTATATGACTACAATAATTACTATATATTTTACATTTTTTAATATTTCTAAGCTTTTTCTATATAACCCCTCAGCAATCAAAGTTTGCTCCATTTGTGAATAGAGTAAAGCAAATATAATTAAATGTCTTGCAACATTTTCTGGTTCATACTTTTCGTAATATTTTATACCTAATTTTAGCCAAAAAGCAGCTTGTTTCTCAAATTCAGCACCTTTTTCAAAATAGAATTCTGACAGAGCAGTAAGACTTAATCCACTCATTTTACTTTGGAATTCTGATATTAGTTTTGTGTTATTTTCTTCTGTATCTTGATACATATTTTCGCTTGAAGATAAGAATTTACTTATTAATAAGTCCTTAGAATCTTATTTATTTTATATAGTCAATATTTAATTTACTATATTAGTTTACCTCTATGAGTAAGATCTATTTCTAGATGTTTCAATGCTAGTTTCATATATATTACAAAAGTAGTATCTATTTCTTTTATATCTTTAACCGAAATTTTATTTTGTTCAACCCATTTTTGTTTTGTTTCTTCGTTTTGTTCATAATCATAGTATCTTTTTAATTCGTATGTTGTTACTGCTAGATTATGCAAAGCATATGCAGAATATATGTCAGGTAGAGATTGATTGATACATTCATTTATTAAAGGCTGAGAAGCTTTGTAATCATTATTAAGAAATTTGATTGTTCCAGCCGCAAATTTAAAGTATTTTAATATATGAGTTGGAGTAGTGTTATGAGTGTTTAAAATATATTCACTAACTAATGTATCAGCCTGATAATAATTTAAAAGTTAAGTAATTTATTTAAATACTTTTTCTATATCTGTATATGTATAGAAGGCTAATAAGTTTCTCTTAGCAATAAACTGTAACTCTTGCGGCAAATTAATCTTTTCTGACAAAAGAATAGCAGATTTAAATATCTCTTCAGCTTCAGGTAATTTTCTATTTAAAAACAGAGCTTGACTGAATCTAATTAAATATTAAATATTAACATTCATTAATAACAATTATAATTTACTTACTTTCTTAAAATATAAAGATAAGTATAAGTATCAGTTTGATTTGAATTCTTTAATATCTTTAAGCTTTCTTTAAAGTGATATTCCGCATCGGTATATTTTGCATCCATTAAATTTTGAAGACCTGATTTGTATTCCATTAAATTATGTAAATTTTCAATATCGTCTTTGAACTTTAATTCTTCTTTTTTATTAATTTTCTCAGAAAAGTAATGATGATTATTCTTATTAAAATTAATGTATTGATTGTATTGACTGAATCTATTTTGATATTTTAGCCTGTTGTCAATAATTAATTTTTGAGTTGGTCTTCCTTTATTTATTAAACTTTTTATATATTTTATTGCTAACATGTTCATATAATAATAAATTTATTTAATGAAATTGTATTAATGAATTTGTATTAATTGATTAAATTTATTTTATTGGATTTATTAATATAATTTATTTTAAATTATGGAGTTAAATATTAGGTAAGAAAATATTACTATTAATATAAAAATTCTTATTTACTAATAATTTACAGAAATAATGGATTGATCGATGTTACTATAATAGAATTTATCTACTTTTTAATAAAGAAAAAATCATTAGAAGTAACAACACACAAAAATAATAATTTGAATAAGTATGATGAAATATTTGACTTTTCGTTTACGTTTAATACAAAGTTTATATTACTTTGCTATTTAATGACTTTTATTATTTATATCACGAAACTTGATAAGAAAATATCATACGATAAATTAATAGGAAATTATTATATTGATTTTTTAAATATTGCATTTATTTGGAGATATTATGAAGGCGAATATTACTTTTATGAAAATACATATGTTCAAATATTTACTTTTTTGGCTATAATAAATGCGTTAAAATTCACCCTGCCAAAGTACATACTTTTTTTCTAAATTAAGTTTATCATTAGGATCATGTTATCTTATAACAGACATATCAATTAAGTTAATGGATTTTCCTTTCCAATCATCTGAGTTTATAGGAATCGCTATTGAAAGCTTTATTATTGGACTAATTTTTGGGAAAAACATTAATTATTTTATGGATTATGTGTTATATAATAATCACTTATTGTCAATAGTATATGCAATCGGCTATTCTATTTTTGCTTTTTCTTTATTTAATTCATTGAGAAGAGTAATGAAGTAAATATATTTTTTGATAAAATATTAATAGGGTAGAATATTTATATGTAATTTCTGATAATATTTACATTATTTTGTATTGGGCTATTTTGATTCCAATTGGTGTTTATATTATTGATTTAGTATCTGAGAAATTACAATTAAAGAAGATTATAAAAAGGAAGTTGTTTCATTTTTTAGGATTGTTAATTTATATTCCAGGATTTAAATATATTGTACATTAAATCAATTAAACAATAAATAGGAAAACCGAGATTTAATATTTATAAGTATATTAGTCCTAATCGGCTTTTTACTTTTGGAATTTGTACGCGAAAACCTTAAATTAATTCCATTTATGAATAAACTCAACAAATATTTAACAGAGTAAATATCAAAATAAATTAGGAATATAGATGATAGAGACTCCAAAGCATTTATACTAACTCATAGTTTCCTTCTGTTTGGATTTTTCTCTGGGTTAATTCTTAGTGTTACTTTGCCTGTTAGCAAAACTTCAATAAATAGTATTATATAATTTATAATAAACTATATATATTTATTATAATTAGAGAATAAGATAATCGGAGCTTTAGTACTTGGAGTAGGAGATTCTTTTGCTTCAATTTTTGGAACTTTGCTTGGACGATTAAAAATATACCCGCCAAGTAAAAAAACTCTTGAAGGAACTTTGTTTGCTATAATAGGTTCTTGCTTAGTATATTATGCTATAAGTGGTGAATTGTTAAAAGAAAGTAAATAGTTATTGTTTATAGATAATAATAATATTATTTATTTTTATGGTAGATATATATGCTTTTGTATTCATATTTATATACGAAGGATTTACTCTCGAAATTGATAACTTAGTTCTTCCAATATTTGGAGTTTATCTATTTTATTTATTTTAGCTATATCAACTTATAATAAATCACATACATATGAAGGAAATCATAGTTTAGATGAAAATGTATTTAATTAAATTTTTTGTACTAATTATAAGTAAAAATTTATAAGCTTTAATAAGTTTTAATAAGTTTTAATAAACATTAATTTTATTTAATAATTTATTTAATTATTTACAATTTAAATAATTAAATGAAATGGACCCAATTAAAAATATTTCAATCTTCAAATGCAAATGATGAAGTTGAATATGTCGCTGAAAATTACTCAAGTAAGTTTAATCATAATAAATTATAGTAATATATAATAGATTTACTAAATGAAATATATAAAACTAATAATTCGAAAGTAAAACAAGATTTTCTTTATTTACAAGATTCAGTAAGTTAGTTAATTTTATTAAAAAATTCTAATAATATAATAATATAATTTCAGATAAGAGCAAGAATTGAAGAATTAAATATATTTATTGAGAGAAATTATCAAGACACAAGAATAACTGCGTTCGATAAAATTCGAACAAAATTAAGAAATTTATTAAATTATGATTTGAAGAAATTAGTTAAGGATAATAGTAACAATAACAACAATAACAATAATAACAATAATAACTATGAAGAAGAGTAATACAATTTATAATCTAAACTCATATAATTATTATTTTATAGATCGAAGCAAGATAATAATATAGAAAATAATAATAAAAAATTAGTTAAATCGAAGTCAAGCTCGAAAATTGATGAACAGTCAGAATTTAAAAAAAATAACAATAGTAATAGAAATAGTGACGATAACAATTACAGCAACTATAATAATTATAACAATAACAATAACCAAAGTTCAACATATAGTAAAAAGAGTTCAGACAATCAAATAAAAAGAGATGACACAAAAAAGTTTACCGGGTCTGGTTTAACAGGTGTTAATAATAGTACAAATAATTTAAAACAGCTTAATAAACAAAAATCTGAAAGTTTAATTAAAAATGATAATGAATTAAAAGAAGTTTGGAGAGAATTAGTATTTAAAATTAGACTTACTGAGAACGAATATAAGTTACTTATGAAAGAGAAATCAAACAAACATAATATAAAATAAAGAATATATAATTTATAAATATATAATATATATAAAACTTTCTAAATATTAATAATTAGAGTTATAAACATTAATAATTAGAATTAAGTAAGTTAAATATGTTAATTAAGTATGATTAGTTAATATTTTTAATAATTAATTATACAATTTACTTCTAAATATTTCTCTAATCATCTTTTGCTTTAACTTCTTTTTTAACTTCTTCTTCTTCTTTATTATCATCATCTTCTTTCTCATCAATTTCATCATTGTCATCCTTTCCGTCTTTTCCTTTCTTTTTTTGTTTTTTTTCTTTTTTTGGCTTCTTTTCCTTTACCTTTAATTTACTCTCTTCTTCAGCTTTCAACAGAATAGAATCTGTATATTCTTCAGCAGTTAAAGAGCCTTGTGACTAAATATAAATATAAAGTTATTTATAATTATGTATATATTTTATTTACCTCAATTGTTCTTCTGGCATTTTCTATATGCCATTCACATTTAAAATGTTTTCGAAGTTCTTCATTAGAAGTAAAACTTGAGCCTTTACATTTTGTACATGTTATTTTCTTTTCAGGTTTCTTTGGTTGATTTGTGTTTACATCTTCATCATTTTCTTCTAAAAAATCATCAATTCTAGAGTTTGATATTTTCATGTTTTTGAATTTTTCGTCTGGGTCTTCTTGTTTTACTGTTTTATAAAATTCTTCTTCATATTTTGATTTTTGTGTATTTTCTTCTATAACCAAAATCTTACTTGATAATATCTCAATTGCCAAAACTAATAAATTGATTTAAAAAAATTAAATATAATATTATTACTTTCTTCAAATGTCGTAACTATATCTCTGTAAAAATTAGGCAATATATTAATCACAACTTTAAAATGTTCTCTATCTTCCATATTTTTTGAAACAATCTTTGCAAGACTATCTTCAAAAAACTTATTGAGTTTCTCAACAGCAGGTAAAAATCCATCATCTAATAATTTTCCTTTTTTGATTGTAATCTCAATTTGCATATATTTTCTTTCAATAGGTATAATTTCTCTGTCTTGGATTATTTTAATAGCTTGTATAGCTTGTTTTTTTGAGCTTTGTTCTTCTTTGGCATCAAAATGAATATCATTTAAAACTTGTAAGATTAATGTTTGTGGGAAAGGTAATCCTGTTCGATAATTATATGTTTTTTCTACGATCAAATTTGCAATATCATTTTTAATATTTGAAAACGTTTGACTCCTTTCCTTTTCAGATATTTGAACTTCTCCTTTGTTTAGTATTAATTTAATTATATCTTCGGTAGACATCTCTTTAAAGGCACCTTCAAGCTCTTTTTTGGAAGCCTGGTCTCCTTTAACTGCATTTTTAAAGATTTTATCTGATTGGAGGACTTGATTGATATCTGTTTCTCTATAAAATTTATAAATTATGAATTATTTGAAATATATGAAATTATATTTTATTTATGTAGATTTGCTTACACTTTTTGCCTCCATGAAACAATTTTATTTTTATAGCAAGCAACTTCAAACCTTTTCTGTCCGATTTTGAGCCTAACAATAGCTACATTAGTGAAATTGATAATTCCGACTGGTTGTTTTAACATTTTTAAATAAGAAATATTACCATATAATAAATTTTAATATATACTTTATAAGTTTATAATATTTTTAATATTAATTAATTAGTAAATAAAAATAAGTATAAATTTGATAATAATAAATTGTTTATAGTAAATTATACAAAATATATACAAAATAATTATACACTATTTATTGAGTTTATAAAATATTTCTCGTAAGAGTTATATATTATTAGTTATAAGTTACTATAATTATTGTTAGATTGTTCAAAGTGGTTGATATCACTTACTTTTACTTTTTGTCATGATTAAAATCTAATAATGTAAATGAAAGTTTATTTTTTAATAAATTTGATGTATTTTCATCTTTAAGTCTTTTTAATTCTAGATTCTTCTTCAAGTCGTTGTTTAATTTAACGTTTACTTTATTATTTAATTTTATTTTCTTTAGTTTGTTATTAGTCTCAGCTTTCTTTTCAGTCATTGTATTTAATGTAATTTCTTTAACTTTTTTACTTATCTCAGCTGAAGCTGGAGCTGGATTAGAATTGGACTTAACAAAACCTATAAATATTATATTAATCAATACCTATTGATTCTGTATCTCTATCAAAAACTGCATAGTAAGATTTTAAAAATACTTGTCCTAATGTCCATCCATCGTCTGGATCTGATCCAATACCAATAACACAATCAATTCTTCCTTCATCTTCAAATTCCATTACATACTCCTCTGGTGTTAGTTTTAACTCAAATGATTGATCTTTTCCATTCTCTGGCATTCCTTTAAATACAAATCCTAAAGTAGGTAATTTATCTCTTTGACCGCAGTTATCAAGCTTCATATCTGCCAAAAATGTCTTATTTAATATAAAAATAAAACAAATACAGCTAATATTTCACTTGGACCGTAAACTAAATAGGTTCCAGTATCAATGATTGATTTGCACCCTTTTGGACAAAGTACATTTCCTTCTATTACTTCATTTACTTTTTTAACTTCGGGATTGTTGCTATATTTCTTTATGTCTAATAAGGTAATAGTCCAGTAAGATCTTTCAGCAATCGGAGCCCATTTAAATTCTTCATTAACATCTTCCTTGAATCGGTTATCAATTCCACCGAATGTTACAGAACCACTATCATTTCCTAAATAATAGGCAAATTGATTTTTTTCATTTCTATTTTTTAAAATGTTTTGATTGATTATGCTATCAAAAAGAGGACTGATTTTCTTTTCTCTAAGTTTTTTATTTGGATAAGCAAGTCCTAATATTCCGTCCCATACTACTTCCTAATAAGTTTAGTAAAGTTAAATATTTATCGCGTATTATTTTGTTAATGAAATATAAATTTACATCTAATAAAGGGATGTCTACTACATTAGCCACTCCAATTATCTGGTTTGGAATGGTTAGTTTACCTATTCCTATAGTTTCTTTACTCATATCTCCTGTTATCTTACCAGATAAATATTGAATAGAAATAGTTTGAGGATAAGGATGGAAAGTCCAAGATTTTCTATATCTTGTATGAGTAATGCATCTCTTAGTAACGCATTCAATACTTGGAATCCATAATTCACAAGATCCTGTATCAAATAACATTTTAAAAGTTTGAGTTTTATTAGTATCACCGTCTCTTCCATAACCTACATTTATTTCACCGTAATAAGTAGCTAATCTTTTTTGGGCAACACTAAATTATTTATTAGTAATTTTAGTTATCAGAATTTATGTCTTACGCTTGCTTTTTGTAATTTTTTTCTTCTAAAAATGAAGAAAATTTTCTGCCGAATCTATTTACCTGAAGGAATTTAAGGTTTTTCAAGTATTCGTGATGAAACTTAGCCATACTTTTCTTTAGTTCTACTTGCACATAACAATGGATGAAATTTAGATTTAAAATAACTAAAGTGATAGCTATTGATAAATATAGAAGCTTCATTTAATTATTTAATTTGTTGTGAATTTATTAAATAAAATAATTAACTTGAAGTTAAATTGAATTA
>Ga0100378_1006624_pt1 | contig 10438 bp, 15 predicted proteins | sample CryGeymeta201502_FD_81535 | JGI IMG/M metagenome (GOLD analysis project Ga0100378, IMG submission 81535) | Groundwater microbial communities from Crystal Geyser aquifers in Utah, USA - Crystal Geyser metaG 2015-02 | ecosystem: Environmental > Aquatic > Deep subsurface > Groundwater | place: USA...
ATTATATTATTATTAATTATTAATTATAAAATAAAAAATAACTAATATAACATTAAGGCCAAATTATAAATGAATAATCTAGATTACGAAGAGTACCCATCTTCAACAAAAAATCCTCATAACAGAACTCAATATGTTATAAAAGGACTCTCAGAAACGGGTGTTTATAATTATTTAACAAATAAAGAGTCAACAGCTTACAATTTCTTACCCAAACCAACTTATGAAAAAATTATTAAAAATGATAACAAAGGTAGTAATGGATTTTTTTCTACAGCAATAGATTATAAATCTAACAAAGATTCATATTCGAAATCTGGACAAGATGCGTAAATATATTAAATAATATTTTAATTTTCATTTAACATATAGAGAAAACAATACAAAATCTGTTCATGAATCAATTCAAAATAACAGAATAAATGGAAGTAATAAAAGTAACAATGGAAGTCTGACTAAAAATTCTTTTGGGTTTAATAAATTAAAAACAATAAGCAAATTACCTTCTATACGTGAAAATAGATCAAAACGTAAGTTTGATCCGCTACTTACTAAACAAAAATTATTTCTACAATCTAGATCATATTCGGTTGCAAATATGGTTAATGAATCAATTGCATTAAAAACATGTAAACCTGTTAATGTTGTATTTCCTTATCAAACTAGACATGATACTGAGAAATATAATAAGACTTTATTCAATATTAAAAATAATTTAAATATGTTCTCTAATAATAGAAGTTGTGAAAACATAAAGCTAAAGAAATATGGGTCGTTTGATTTACATAATGTACCTAGAATTCATAATAGATCAAATTCAATTGCTAAACTTAACGATTCTCAAATAACTAAAAATCACTACGAAAAAATAATGAATAGTGTAGGAGTAGGTAAAAGTCACAAAGTAAACAGAACAGAAATTAAGTTCGATTTAAAATCCTACTGCGAGAAAGAGAAAGAAAAAACTCATAGAGTTATATTCAACAACACAAATAGTAATTATTTAGCTAAATATAAAATGCCAAAACTATCAACTATTACTATGTTGCCGAAACTTACTCTAACAAAAAGTCCTAGTCAATCAAAAACGCTTGGAGAACGTTTTAACCCGTTTGTTCATGAGCCTTTTAGAAGGAATATGCAAGTTAGGAATTACTTTGGAGGATTATATCCATACTAATGTATTTATTGAATACTTAATTGAATTGAATTGTTATTTAATATTTCAAATATTTATTAATGTAAGTATAAGATTAAAGAAATTAATTTAAATTATTTGTGTTATTAATGTTATAATTCTTAATGTTAATTAAATAATTAAATAATAAATAAAAATGGAAACATGTTATATCGACGATTACAACACAATTTCAGTAAAATATTAATTACAATAAACTACTAATATAACAAATTAATCAATAGCTTAACCAAATTTACAAAAATTACAACAATATTATTCTAAAACGTTCCATTTACGATTACGAAAGTGATAGTTTTTTTGTTTATACTTCTGATAATAACATAATATATAAAACATCGTCAAAATATTCTAAACTACAAAATATAGAAAGTATTATAGACAATGAGCTTATGAACTTTTTTGTTTTGCCTATTTATAATTCGATTATATTTCTATATGAAAAAGGAGACTTGTTTATAATACCAATAAAATATATTGAAAGTAAGATTATTTTATTTTATTTGTTATTAATTTTAGCAACTCAATTTCAAGAACAATGGAAAATAATAAAGCTTTCTTTAGAGCAAAATCCTGAATTTAACCTCGATGGAATTATTAGAGAATCAATCAAAAGTGTATTAATATTATTTATTTAAATATTATTATATAGACATTTAATTTCACTGATATTCTATTATGCGCAAAGAATTTTACCGAAAGAAAATCCCCAATGTCAATAAATCTTGACTCTGAAATAAACAACATATTCCACAAAAATATATTTTCAATTTACAAAAATCATAAAAAAATCAAGCCGAAACTAACAACATCAACAAATTTAGTATACTGGGCTAATCGATCATCAATAAAATTTTCTGAAAACCTTGTAGAGTTTTTAATAATAAACATTGAGTGTAATTTGATTTTCTTCAATCTTAATACCTTTGATAGTGTAACTATAGTCATAAAATAATTACTTAGGAACTTATACTAAAATTTAATGAAATTATTTACAATATAACATTAGTTGACTTTAAGTATAAATATCAATACTTAATTATCGAGACAGAAACAGAGTATCATTCCTTATTATTGTTTGATCAAGAAAATGTAAGGGAAAATTTAACAAAACTATATTAAATTATATAAGCCTATATAAACTTATATATAACCTAATAGGATCAAAACATAATAGACCAAGCAAATGAAGATATCCATCCGAAGAAAACCGACTTTACTATTGGTTCTCTTATTACAGTGCAATCTTATATGAATGAAGCTGTTTTGTCAAATTTAAACGTGATAACAAAAGTTTTGGATATTTATCACCCAATTGAGCTTAAAAAACCTATATTTTCTTTTAATCTAAATTATATTGAGTCAAGTATTGTTAGAAGCTTTCTATGTGATAAGTTAATACTATTAATTGTTACTGAAAATCATTTTTTGACGATAAAGATAATTTCAACAATAAATTTTAATAGAGCAGAAATGATTACTAATAATAATATTGGTGAGGGTAATATGAGTAATATTGGTGATGAGTTACTTATAAATAATAATAATAACAATATCATTAAACTGGATTCAAAGAGTAATGACAAGATTGAGAACAACAGTGAAAAAAATAATGAGAATATAATCTGGTGTAATAAGAATTACGACTATTTGGATAAGAATATTAAGAGTCATAATACTAATATAGATAATTTGATAGCTATTAGAATAAATGAAGAGAATAAATTAAATAGTTTTGATTTATCTTCAGCAAGCATCAAACAAAAATACAAAAAACTCAAAGACAAGATAAATATCATCAAAAACAAAAATACAACTATCTCAACTACATCAAAATCAGTCATAGACTTATTAACAAACAGTTCTTTATTCAAAATATCAGTCAATTACTTATTTGAAGAAACTATTTTGATCTCTAAGCTGCAAGAAATGGAATTTAATTATTATGTAATATATATTTTAGATGATATAGAACTTAAGAAAATTAGAGTTATTTTATCATTCGATTAACTTATCAGATCAACTACTTAGTTTGGACACAACAAAATTAATAAAAAAAGACATTAAAGAGAAGACTAACAATACTACAAATGAATCTACTGGAGACCTAAGCAAATTTATCAAATTTAATTTAATAAACTCTAATAATCTTAACATTTATAAAATTGTTGATGATTTACTTGGTAAAATTGTTTCATGTGAATCTTCAAATGAAATTAAAATAAAATATTTAGAGTTAATAAAAGAATATCTGGTTTACAATTTGATAAATAAAAAGGATACTATTGTCAAAGAAAATTTATATATTGCTGTTTATATAGAGATATTAATTATGACATCTTTTAAATTTAAGCTTGATACTTGTATTCAGTTTAAAGAGAAAATAAAAGATAATATGGTAAGTAAATAATAATATAATAAAATCTTTTAGTATCTTCTTATAAAATTTATTATATATTGTTTAATCTCAATTACTTTAGCTAAGTTACTTAAACGATTTTGTGAATCAAGAATTAAACTCAGGACTGATAAATAATAACCTAAATAATATCAATAACAATATCTATCCCAATATGAATAACAACTATCAAAGTCCATATAAAATTACTAAACAAGAAAGAGAAAGTAATAAGTTAGATAGCTGTTTCGATGATAAATTATCAATAAGTTCTTTAGAGTATCTTGAAAGTTCTATTTCTAGCGGCTATAAAGATAATAACAACTTTAATTACGGAGTAGGACTAAGCAAATCAATAAAGAAAAACTACTTTAATAACAAAGCTATTACTAACATTTTGAATAGTAATTTAGTATTTGAATTTTGTAATAAGACTTATATGACTTTATATCAGAAATTATTGATGATTTTGTTTTTTGACAGTAGCTTTGTTAATAGTTTTGAGCTAATTAAATCAAAAAAAGAAAAATTATTAGAGCATAATTCAAAGTCGATTGAGCATATTATAGTAACAAAACTTCTTAAAATATTAATTAAAACGAAAAAAGAAAGTGAAAGTCAGAGAAGTCAGATAAAACTAAGTAAAGAGAATAATCGTAATTATTCTTTGAGAATTCTTTTAATATTTTATTTATTCTTTGAGAGATTTTCAGAAGATATATTGTTTGAGCATTTAATATTGTTAAAACTTAATAGTAATAGTGATAGAGTTTCTATTTATTATAATAGAGATGATAATATCAATACTTCTAAAGAATCTTATGATAGCTATGATTTAGACAAACTTAGTAATGAAATCATTTTCTTAAATAACATAAAGGTAAAAGATGGTGAATATCAATTAAATTCTGAAGAAATATTAACAATAAGCCAAATCTACTCTAATTTTGAAATAAACAGTTCCAAATCAAATAAAATATTGATAAACGAAATAATTTTAAAATACGTAAAAGAAAGACCATTAATAAAAGAAATATCAAATATAATAAAGGCTCAAGATTACTTAATTATTTACTACTTATTTTATATTCAAAATATATTATTGACAAGTTTTCCCATTGATGACTTAGTATTATTTTTAAACTCTATTATCACATATTACAAAACCAACAAAATTATTGATGAAAAGTTAAACCTATTACTTAAAATATGCTCAAGATCAAACTCAGGTTCAGATTTAAACGAATTAAACGATGTTAAAACTACCCAAGCAGTAAAGGATAAAAAGATAGACAAACAAAATATATTTTCATTTATTAAAGCAAACAAAAACATAAGTAAAGAACTACTTTTAGAACAACTTAAGAACAATTTTGAATTTACATCGGATTATAAATTACTTATAAATAACTCAAAATTAATTAATTAATTAATGATTAATTGTTAATCTATACAATACATTATTTAATTAATAATATTCTTATTTATTCTAGATATAATAATTTTATGTTTTTGACCTTTAATTAATTATTTTTGAAGTTAACTGTATATTTTATAATACATTAGAATAATTACGAAAAATGTGGAAAACACTCAAGACCAACAAGTATTTCAACTACTTTTCTGGATTCTTTCCTAAAAATTCCACTAATACAACAACTAATAAAGACTTTAACAGAGATCAGATTATTCTAAATAGTAATATTAATAAAAGCTTTGAGACAAATAATCTCTTAGCATGCAAAAGTTTACCTTCTTTAGATTATAATAAATCAATTACAAACCATCAACAAGATGAATGCCTCACAGTCACAAAACGATTAAAAAGTAGATCTTTAAGCAAGTTTAAGGAGTTTACTGATTTAATAGAACCTTCTTTAATTAGTCATTCTCCTTATAAGAATAAAGTTCTTAACTCACGAAGAAATAGCATACAAGCTAGCATGCCAAATTTAGACTACCTAAAAATACGTAATCAAGATGATGATATAAAAAAAGAACAGATATCAACTGAAAATAGCTCTATACTCAATATTTTTAGTTCAAGTCTCTATGTTCAATTTTTCAAAAAAGTTAAAAATGTCTTTAACTATCCTAATCAAATAAGCCCTACAGACGTTCTACCTAAAGAAATAATGGAAGAAATGCGAATAAAATCATTACTTGAAGGTGTAAATGAAGATAATTTAACTTCTAACCAAATAAAAAATAGAGTAAGTGTAGTTCAGTACGCTGCAAATAATCCAATAGAAGACCGTTATAACGCGATACAATTAAAACATATGAATGGGTATTGTTTACAAGTTTTAGACGGCCATGGTGGACCTCAGGTTGCAGACTTTGTTAATAAAAAACTACATATATTATTTGACAGAAAGTATCTTGAGATTACTAAAAATAATATAAAAACAAACAATGTATCAATGAATGAAAACGAAAAAATTATTATGTGTATTAATTATGCTTTTAAAGAAGTGGTACGTAAATTATAATATAAATTATTTAAATATAACAGTTATTAATATTACATTTTAGGAAGAAGAATATTTCGAACTTGCTCTAAAAGCATACCAAAACGGATCTCCCAATGCAGCCACCACTGGCACATGCGTAATTTTAATCATTGTAAAAGATGATAAAATTTACGTTGCAAATTGTGGTGACACACAAGCAAGTCTATTTTCAATTAACAAAAACACTAAAAGTACTAAATATAACGGAAGAGTATTGAATAAAATTCATAACGCATCTCAAATTGCAGAAAGAAAAAGGCTTAAAGAAGAACATTCGAATGAAGATGATATATTATTATCTAGAAAAGGGTCAGATGTATATTATGTAAAGGGGATGCTACAATGTACAAGGGTAATATTATTAATTACTAATCAAATAATTAATATTTCTTTAGTCAATAGGAGATTTATACTTAAAACACAAAGAGTTCAACTCTCCACCTACTAAATTTATGTCTAAAAACTACAAAACTATTAAGAATTTCAATGGTCCATATATTAATTACAAGCCAGAAATAAAAGTTTATGATATTACAGAAAAAGATGAGTATATAGTTCTTGCAAGTGATGGGTTCTGGGATTTAATTAATAATAATGAAATTGAACATACAATTAAAAACCAAAAATCATCTGAAAGTAAACAGAAAATAGCTAAAACCTTATTTGATACGTGTATTGATAAAGCAGCAAGAGAGGCAAATTTATCAACTAAAAAACTATTATCAATGAATCCTGGACAATTCAAAAGAGATTTAATCGATGATATAACGATTATGATTGTAGATCTAAAAAATCAAACTAGCTCATCTAATATTTAATTTACTTGTTTTTGGTATAGTAGTTGGTAATTTAATTTAAATAATTATAAAATATATAAAAATAATACTAATAAATAGTTAAAATAACAAAAACAAAAGAAAGTTATATAAATACGTAATTGTCTCTTTCTAATATTAAATAAATTTAGTTTATAAATATAAACATAACTACAATTATTAAATATTTATATTATTACATTATCAAATAACATGCATATATCACACATAATACATTTATATTAAACTATTGATATTTAAATTAAGTAATTATTTTTTAGTTTCATATAATCTTCATACGAATATATTCCTGATTTTGCAATTTTAACATTACACAAAGGCTCTCCATCAATATTTCCACATGTCATTGATACATTTTTTAATTTATCAAACCCCTTTAATACTCTTCCAACAATTGTATATTGTCCATCTAAATTTTGAAGTTCATCAAGTGTAATAAAAAACTGACTTCCGTTTGTATTTTTTCCTTTATTTGCCAATGCCATTAATCCCATTTCACAAAAAGTCACTTCTTTTTTTATTTCATCTTCAATATATTCATTTTCATATATTGAAAAGTGCCCAGTTCCGTCATTGTTACTTATATCCCCACCTTGTATTATAAATTTGGGAACAATTTTAAAAAAGTTTGTTCCTTCGTATTTAGGCTTAAATTCAGGATCGTTATTTATATTAACTTTACTTGTTTTAGCTAATAAATGCATTATGTTGTTTACATTTTTTGGGCATGTATTACCGAATAGTCCTATATCAACTCTTCCGATGACTTTGTCATCAACGGAAATATCTAAAAAACACTTTTAATATTAATATTATTATTTTGATATGAATTGTTACAATATGAGTAATTTCAGCACTATTAGTAAAAATTTTCCCATATTGTTTTTTAATAAAAGGAAAAACAAAAAATGTATTCAAAGCTATTATTGTTGCAAATGATGCATATTTTTTTAAAGGATCAATTAATTTCGGATTAAATTTTAACATTTTTATTTTAATTATATTAATATATAATTATAAGGACTGAAATTACTTAATACCAAATCAAATTAAAACATTCAAATAATAATTTTAGTACTATTAGCTTTATATTGTTCACTCATATAATAAAAAACAAAATTAATTAATATTTCTTAATAAGTTAATAAATTAAAACATAAAAAATAATAAACAATGGGTGCAGATTGTTGCAAAAAGATGGACGATTATTGGAACAAGAAAGAAACCAAAATTAAAAAGAATATCGGAAAAACAGAAAAGGATGTAGAAAAAAACGAAAAAAATAAAAACAAAGAAAATGACTTGGAAAATAAAAATAATAAAGACAATAAAAACAGCAAAATTGATATAGAATTAGAACATAAGAATGATGATAAAGATAAACAAGATAAGAAAAATAAAGATAGTAGCGGTATATAATAATTAAATAATCATACTTATCTTATAATCAATAGATAATACAAAAGATGTATCAATCGACCAAAGTAAAGAAATAAATGATGATAACAAACAACAAAAGAAACCTATGCCCTTAATAAGGAAAAAAACATCTAAAAAAGAAGTATCAAATCTTTCCTTAGACTTGGAAACTGAAAAGCCTAAAATCTTTTTAACTACTCAAAAGGAACCTGACCCACCTGAAGTACAGTCAGAAGTATTTAGGAAAAAAATGCAGAAACTTACAAAAGTATCAAATAGTGATACTACAAAAGCAGATGAGAATATAAATGAACAAATTAAAAAAAATATGGCAAATGATTATAATGAATATGAAACAGAAAAGTCTAAAAAATCTAGTATGTCGAATAATAAAGCAATTAAAGTTATAACTAATGACCAAATGAATGAGTATTTAAGTAATGATAGATCTATACCAAATGAATCGTTTTTCCAACACAATATAGAAGATATTAATAAAATTGAAGAGGAAATACAAAATGAAAAGAAAATGGAAAGTCACGAACATAACTTAGATAGAAAAAAATCATATAAAGCTGATGGTAAAAACGAAAAAGCTATATCATCTGTGTTTAATATAAATAACAGTGAGCTTATGACTGATTTCGATAAAAGTGCTGTTGGTCTTACTAAGTTTGAGCTTTATAAAAATGAATAAATTATAAAAGAGATAAAGTAAAGGATAACATATATTGATGATTGTTGTAATCTTAATATGCGGAAGGGTGTATTATTTTATTTTATATTGTATTTATATTATAATTAAAAATAATAAGAATTATTTTCAATAAATAATATTATTTGTAATTTATTAATATATTTCTTTGTTGTTTATTTGAAATTTATTATTTATATAATAATTTAAGATTATTTTTATATTTATTATGGATACAAAGAGTTTACCAAAGACAGTGACATTAAATAACGGAGTTGAAATGCCATTGATCGGGATGGGAACTTATGCTATTCCACAGTTAGATCAAGTTATTTATGAATCAATTAAAAAAGGCTTAAGACTAATCGATACAGCTTGGTTTTATGGAAATGAAAAAGAAGTTGGATTAGGAGTAAACAAGGCCATCGATGATAAGGTTGTCGAAAGAAAAGATGTTTTTGTTATGACTAAAGTATGGTACACTAAAAAACATGATCCTGAATCATCTTTAGTTGAACAACTAAAAACTCTAAATTTATCCTATGTAGATTTGTATCTAGATCATTGGCCCTTCTCAATTAATATGGTAGATGGAAAAGAGATAAAAACTCCAAGACACGTATTCTGGAAAAATATGGAAGGATTAGTAAAAAAAGGTTTAACAAAATCTATAGGAGTTTGCAACTACAATATTCAAGCTTTACAGGATATACTTTCTTACTGTGAAATTAAACCAGTTGTAAATCAAGTTGAATTCCATCCTTATTTATACCAAAAAGGTTTATTAGACTGGTGTTCTATTAATGGAATTCATTTGGTAGCTTTTAACTCTCTATGTAAAGGAAAGTATACAACAATGTTCCATAATGAGGGTACTACTCTAAATTTATTAGAAGAGCAAGTAGTGAAAGATGCAGCAAAAAAATACGGAAAATCAGTTGGACAAATTGCTTTAAATTGGTCTTTAAGTCAAGGTATTCATATTATTCCTTCTTCAAGTAAACCAGAAAGAATGCAAGAAAATATGGAATCAGATACTTTTACTATGAGTAAAGAAGATATTGAAAATATTGGAAAATTAAATAAGGACTATAGGTTTTGTCCTGCCACAATTCAACCTGGAGTAAATTATGATGGATTTGCCTAATCATAATTATAATAATATTATAGTTATAGTTATAATAGTTATAGTTATAGTTATAATAGTTATTTAGAATAGAACTAACTAATAATTTTAATTTTCAATTTTGAACTCTTAAATATTAAACAATTAGCTAATTTAATATTAAATTATTTTTTAATTATACTGCAGTTAAATATATAAGGGGATTGGGGATTGGGGATTGGGGATTGGGCCCAATCCCCAATCCCCAATCCCCA
>Ga0100378_1006629_pt1 | contig 10428 bp, 9 predicted proteins | sample CryGeymeta201502_FD_81535 | JGI IMG/M metagenome (GOLD analysis project Ga0100378, IMG submission 81535) | Groundwater microbial communities from Crystal Geyser aquifers in Utah, USA - Crystal Geyser metaG 2015-02 | ecosystem: Environmental > Aquatic > Deep subsurface > Groundwater | place: USA...
AATTCATTTTTACATATAATATTTTATATATTAATAATTATATTCTTATAAAATTTAATTGTAATATTTAAGTTGTTTAAGTTAGTTAAGTTAATATGGAATCAAGTTTGGGGATTGGGGATTGGGGATTGGGGATTGGGCCCAATCCCCAATCCCCAATCCCCAATCCCCAAAAGATAAAAAAATTAATAAATGATATTAATATAATATGAAGTTGATACATTTAAATTTTAGATAATAATACTGCATACATATATTTGTAATAATTTAATACTTAGTCACTTATTTATAATTACTTAATCACTTAATAAAAATTTAAAAATTAATTTAATTATTAATTAATAAATATTCAATAATCTCTAAATGAATACATTAACTGTTAACTTCAAACTGTTATTCATAGTTTTAATATTATGTTTAGCTTTATCCTTTATAAAATCAACATTGAGTGGAAAAAACTTACTAAAAAGTTATGCTAAACCTTCATCCAAATCTAACATCTGTAAATTCCTTTCAAATGTAATTTCAGTTGATACTAAAGGAGATCAATATGACTTATTGATGTCCTTCTCAACATCCCCAAAAGAAATATGTAATTATATTTGTTTTGTCACCGACGGAACAAATCCAAACATCCAAGGAAATTCACTTGAAAATTATAACTTCTCAAATGAAAACTATACAATGCTTAGATTTCCTGGTTTGAAAAACTTTGTATCGTACAGATATATTTGTTGGTATGCATCTAAGAATACAACTTATAAAGAATATGGTGATATACAATTCCCAAAAACCACTGCTGACAATCATTCAAAAATTATCACATTCGGAGACTGGAGTAAAACCGACAAAGGAATTGAAACTTATAAGCTCTTAATGAAGAATATTGTAGACACTGACGCTATTGTATTTGTAGGTGATATATCATATGACTTATATAAAAAGAATGGTGAGGTAGGAAATGACTTTTTAAACTTTACACAACCATTTACTTCAGCTATACCTTTTCAAATGGTTACTGGAAATCATGAAACCCATAACAATTTTGAAGACCTCAAAAAAAGATTTATAATGCCTAACAAGGAAAAAGGTGAAAATTTATATTATTCATACGACGTTAAAAATACTCATTTTGTAGCAGTTAACTCTGAAATTCCTTATCAAAAGCAATTTACTCCTGAATACATTGTTAACTTTACAAAATGGCTCGAAGATGACTTAACAAAAACCACAAAAAGATGGAAAGTTATTTACTTACATCGTCCTCTTTATTGCAGTATGCCAGACGACTATCACTGTATCTCTAGTTCTCAAAAGATGAGAGATCTATATGAAGAAATATTACACAAAACTAATGTAGATCTAGTAATTGCTGGGCATGTACATGCTTATGAAAGACTATTTCCTATTTATAATAACATTGTTGACATTGCTTCAATTCAAGCCGATGAAAATGTTTATAAGAACCCTAAGTATCCTACTCATTTAGTATGTGGAACAGGAGGAAATAGAGAAGACTATGCTAAGTACAAACCAGGAAAGAATTCAAAAATTGTAATATCAGTAAACGGAATATGTCAATTAGATATCACGGATAATAAAATAGATTTTAAGTTTATTGGAGGAACTACAGGAGAGACTTTGGACCAATTTCAAATTATTAAGGATAAGTCAGTAGAAAATGGAAAAAATGTTTTGAAAGGTAGAAAGGAGTTTTTGAAAGATGTTAAAAATATAATGGAATAAAAAACTAAAATTTAAAGTACTCATAATTATCGTAGTAAACTTAGCAAATAGCATATAAAATTTATTAAATACATACATTTTATAATTTCATAATCTTTATTATTAATAATAATTTATTAGTATTATTTCGAATAACTTATTATTTAAAAAATAAGTTATGAATATTATTAATTAAATTATACTAGTAAATAATCCAATTAATCAATAAATAAAATCAGAATTAATGGAAGAATCAAAGATTTATAAAAATATCAACAAAAATTTCCAAAACCAAAAAACCAAAATAGAAAAGTTTCAAGACATCATTAAGTCATCAATATTCGGTGTTTTATTTGTACTATTAAAGGAAGAAAGTGGTTTTAGCTTTACAGTCGAAACAGCTTTTATTATCTCAGATTTACTTCAATTTTTTTATTTTCCATTTGGACCAAAAGTAATAAACAATACTACTAACAATTAAATCATTATAAATAATTATTAAATAACAATTTCAGTTAGGTCAATATTGGAGTAGTACTACTAACGTAAATAATTTTGTTGTTTTCTTAGGATGGTTTCAAATTACTACTATATTTAAAGATAGCCCTAACCCGGAAATTTATTTAATCATTTTGTATGCAATGGTTGGTTTAATAATCGGAACTTATATGATTATTTTTTATGTGTCGTATTCATTTTCGAAGAATAGATTTGGAACACTCTGGCCTCTTGTTCTATTACGATCAATGGTCTCCTTTATTGTAACAGTACTTTTTATGCCTATTTTTGGTAAGAATATAAATTCTAAACATTCTAGATATTTTTGTATCGATCATCGAGTGTGACGCAGTAGGAAATCAATTTCTACTTTCTGTTAATTATCAAGTAACATGCTGGCAAGGTAACTATTGGATACATTTTGCCTTTTCAGTAGTAATGATGGTACTATTTATAATAGTATGTTTTATCGTTACACTTACTTATTTTGAACATAGTGATAAAGACGATGCTAGGAGTGATGCTTTTGTTATTTTTTCAAAGATATTTCACGTACTAATATTTGCTCTTACTACGTTACCGGAGCATAAATGGATATTGATACTATTTCAGTTTGTTTTATCTGTTTGGATGTTTGCTAATTTTATCTTCTTTAAACCTTATATTGAAAAAAAGAATCAGAAAGTAAAAGAAGTTATATGGGGTATGTATGTCTGGTCTACATTATTATGTACAGTTGGATTTGTAATTATTACTATTTTTAACTTTATTCTAACATTATATATTAGCTACTAAGCGATGTTGACTTCAATGGATTATATCAAGTTTTCTTCTTAGGAATTCCTTTAATCATTATAATTATAATTAAATGGCCTACCAACGATCTCGAGGTCCTACTAACAAGTTTAAATAAAATCAATTCTGGTGAAGAACTTGCATACCAAATAAGAATGTTCTTAGAGCATGTTGAAAAAAGAAAAACAAATAGAAAGAGTAATTTATACATACATGGCTACATACAATTATTTGAAACTACTTGTTCAATGCCGGATTGCTCACTAAAAAAGTATAAGACTCTTAAAGAAAATGGAGATGATTCGACTATTACTCTATATCAACATGCTCAATTTCTTTATCAAAATGGTATTAGTAAATTCCCTAAATGTGCTTGTTTAAGAATTTATTACTCAATATTCCTGTTAAAGAAAATGAAAAATAAAAGTCATGCTTCATTAGAGTTTGTACAGACTGAGAAGAATACTTTACCCTCGTTTGATGAGCAGTTTGTATTGTTTAGGTATAAAAAGATTATAGATGACCAGATGTTAGATACTAATTTATCCGGTGAGGATGAAGCAAGTTTGGATGTTGTTGTGAATATTGCTTATAAGAATCATTTTAATCAATGTATATTTTTTTAAAATTATGTTTTAATGTTTAGTTATGGATGGAGTAAAAAGTGTGAGTAATCAATATCTAGATTTCTGGACATTACTCCTTAACAAAGATAGTCAAAACGGACAAGAAGACTTAACGAAACTTAACGATTTCGGATCTCGAATTAATCAAGACCTTACCGAAATCTACTACAACTTCGAAAAAATGCGAGAAATTAAACATACAGATCAAGAAGCCTTAAAACTTTTTTCGAGTTTTTTAATCAAAGTATTAAACGACTATGCAGGAGCTTCATTTTACAAAAATCAGCTAAACGAAATTGAAGGGTACCAACAATTTTTCGAGGAGAATCTATTTAGTAATGCAGATGGAATAGGTGATAAAATGAATAACTCAGATAAAAATCAATATATAGTAGCAAGTGCTGGAGCTGAAAGTTTCGGAACTATAGTTAAAATCACCATTGGGATTTGTTCGAGTCTCGGTTATAAAATAGAAGAGCTACTAGGCAAGGATGTGAATACTATCATACCGAATATATTCCAACAAGCCCATGTTAAAGTTTTGCAAAATAAAATAAATATGTATAAGAAATCGTTATTAGACGAGGAAGAGGCTAATTCCTCAGAAAAACATGAAAAAGCAGAGATTGATGACAAAAAAGGGAAGCAGAACCAATGTAGGGATATATGGACTTTTGCGAAGAATAAAACTCGCTATTTAGTTCCAGTAATTCAAAAAGTAAACCTTGTTCCCTCTAAAAACGAAGAGAATTATGTTTTCCTGTCAAAAATCAAATTTCCAAGTTATAGAGAGTACTTAACCTGCTACATTCTTACCAATAACAATTTTATAATCCAAAATTACACTGCTAATATGATCTCTATATTAAATATTGATATTAACTTAATAGAATTAGAAGTAACAAAAATAATAGATATAATGCCAGAGTTACTAGAATTTGAAGAGGAAAATACTGAAGGAGAGATTATTGAAAGGGGGGAAATTAACAAAAATGCTAATATTACTTTGACTGAATATTTATTAGAAAATTTTTCTGAACCAAGGTTATTAAAATGGAAGTTAGTTCACTATGAAGGTGATTCTCCTACTAAGTTTGCGAGAGATAAAATGAAAAGATCTACTAAGAAATCTACTAATAAGTCGCTACAGCATAGTCCGTCTGCTTTTGTACAAAGAAGGCAGCTAAAGAGGAATACATTAAATTTGTATGATAATGATTCTAGTTTAATGAATAAACTAAATGATCAAGTTGTAAGTATAAATAATAAGAAAGTTGAAATAAACGTGTCTATTTTTGAAGAGAAAATGAATAATGTAACTCAAGGATTAGTATTTAAAATTTCAAAATTTGTTGAAAATGATGAATCTAAATTCGAAGATTCTAATCAATCTGAAAGAACAGACGAAAATCAATGGATAAACGAAGATCAAATTTTGGAGCATAACAACAATACTCATATTAATTATAACTTTGTTCCAGATAATAACTCTAATTTCATATTAGATCCTTCTAAAAATTCGTACTTCAAAAACTCTTCCAATTTTGATGAAATTCACAATAAAATAAGTAGCGAGGCTAAATTTTCTTATGAGAAGCTTAAATATCAACCAGAAGTTCATCCAGAAGAAAATAATTCTGAAGAATCAGAGGAGTCAGAAACATCAGAAGACGCTGAAGAAAACTCACCCCTAAAAGATACTATTATTAACGGAAATGGAAATATAACTTTATATGGTAGTAGTAGCCCTGTAGTATCCTCAAAAGGGAGTCCTAGAGCAGGTCAAGGTGTTAGCCCTGGGATTACATTCGGGAATAGCCCAGGAGTAAGCTTCGGCTCAAGTGATACCAAACAACTACTTCCAGTATCTAAACATAACTGGGAAGATGAAATAGCTAAAGAGTCTAATATTTTATCTTCTAATAAGACTTCTTTTAATAGAAGAAATAATTTTTCAATTAAGAAGGAGAACTCAGATATAGTATCAAAAGAATTATTAAAACAAAGACCGTCTATAGCTTCGTACAATTCCCCAGAGATTAAGCCAAGAGATTCTTTAGTAATTTCAAACTCAATTATTAATGATGTTAATGTTAAACCTAGAACCTCTTTAAATCCGACCAACTCACCTACTCATAAAATACTTAAGCCTAGAGGATCCTTCTCAAAAGGTCGTGATATAAGTAAGCCACGTGCGTCTTTTACCTCCCCAACTAACATAAATGATAAACCTAGAGCATCTATTAGCTCAGCTGGTAATAGTAACTTGAATAACACAGGAGGATTTAGACCTAGAGGTTCGATTAATTCGCCATCTAATATGTTAAACCCTAGAGGTTCGATTTTATCTAATAGATCCAATAGTAATAATAACAAAACACCAAGAAAGTCTATGGCTGCTTCAAAAAGTTCAAGGCAGTCATTGATATCTATAAATGAATTAATAGAATCAAATCTAAATAAGATTAAAAATGATAGCTATAAACTAAAAGATGAATCAATATCGTTACTTAAGTATGACTTCAAATATAATAAAATAATACAAGCTCATAAGAATTCGTACTATACCCATCAGTTTGATCATTTAAAGGATATGCTTATAACTCCTATGTATTCAGGAGTTCGAGTTCAGAAAGATGGAATGAAGACTTCAATACTTAGAAATGTTAGAGTTTTTGATTCAATACCTAAGAGTAAAAGTGTTCACTTAAATCTAGACACAAAAAATACTAATAATAGTGGAGTTCTCTTAAATAAAGAAGATGGAATACTACTAAAGCAAATCGAGTACTCTCTTGCCAAAAACGAAACACAAAAAAGTATTATAATCCTAAGATGGTCAACATTCATGATGTTTATTCTATTACTCACAATAGCTATAATATATTTCTACTTTTTTATTAGTTTTAATGGAAATTTAGGTGAAAACCTTAATCTAATAGTTAACTTTTCAAATTTTACTACTTATAACTCAATGGGAGTCTATTACCTAAGAGAATTAAGTTTACTACAAAATAATTCCTATACTGGCTATTATGGTAATAAAGATGTTTATCGTGCGGATATAATATCGAAATTACAAACGACGTATAATCAGAATGTTTTTTATGATAACGACTTTATGACTTCCCATTTGCTTTATGAATATTCAATAAAAGATAAACTTTATAATCAATTAAGTCCAGTTTATATTCAAGATAAAAATAAAACAGTGTTGAATTCAACATCAAACTATTTAAACTTTATCCTCGAAACCAACGCAGCTCTCTACCGCATCACCTCCAAGAGTCTGGATCAATTACTTTTTAATGACGATAAAGACATCTTCTTTTATATTTACAATTCTATGAATTATCTTAATAAAAATTCCCAAGATATATTTAATGAGCTATCACTCAAATATGAAAGTCAAGTAATTAACATAAGATATAATTACCTTTATATCGTATTGGTTTTTAACATTATTTGCATTTCGGCTTATTTCGTGACAACATATACATATAATTTTGTAGCAGATAAGAAAGAAAGCTATCTAACAGTATTTTTTGAAATAGGAGATAATGTCATTAAAAGTAATATAGAAAGTGTGAATTCGTATATTAAAGAAATTAGTGTAAGTGATCTACATATATCCTAATTAATTTATTTAAAATATAGGGTGAAGACAATGTTTCTAAAGGTATCTCCAATCTAGACGAACAAGACATGATTACACATGAAAATGAGGAAAATAAAACACGTCACGACCAAGAAGAAGATCGCAAAGAACATAAAAGCAAACATAATAAAAAAAACGCAATTGAACGTAACTCTAGTACTGAAGAAAAGAAGATTAAAATGAAACTGTTAATATTTTGCGCCTTTTTTATAATATACGTCTCTGGAATTTATATTACTTCTCAATGGTTTGTGGAGAATTATACAAATTATACTAAATCTTACAATATAATTTTTACAGAACAGAACTTATTCATCTTTGCCCTAAATTGCTTAAGAGAATATTATAACACAAGAGATACGAAGATACTTGAACTTCCTATAAGTGAAATGATGAAAAATATTTTTAATAGTACAGAGTATAACTTTGAACAAATTAAGGTAAGTTAATAATTATTAATATTTTAGAATGCAACATTCTATTTACAATATTTACCTGTGGCATTTGAGACTAATTTTCAAACTTTAGTTAATAACAATAACCTGTGTGATCTATCTTCTACCTTTTATAAAAACAATAGTTTAAACTGTTCAGAGTTGTATAGTAAAACAGCAACACAGGTATTATAATAATAATTATTATTGTAGGGTATGGATTTATTAGGAACTTATTTCATTGAAAAAGCAAGGAAATCGTATGTTGACTTTAAGCAAGTTTATGAAGGTAATGTTTGTTTTAATATTGTTTTGTTAACATTAATAAATAATTATTAATTTGTTTAGATAAAAACCTAAGTTCGTCAAGTTATAACAAGTATCAAACATTTAATGATTTAAATATGTTAGTGGAAATATTTGTGCATCTTTTACAACCAGCCTATACAAATCTTATGTATATGTTATCCACTATGATGATAGATAATTTCAATTTTTTCCATAGTATTACAATAGGCGCATTCGGATTATTCTTTGCTATTATTACTATTTGCTACTTTTTTGTTTGGATTCCTTTCGAAAATGGACAAAACCTTACGATATATAAAACTAAAAAAATGTTATCAATACTACCTAAAGAAGTTCTAGCTAAGATATCAAATATACATAAATTGTTAGAAATTGATACAATGGGAAATAAGAAAAATAGAATTGATAAAGTAGTTACTCATTCATATTAAAATAAATAAAATTAATTCTGTATATTTTATATTAATTGATATAATAGTAAATAGTTTAACTATATGAAATTAAACTTAATATAATATAAATACATAGTAAATTCTAAATTATCATTATTATATTAATTATATTTATAATTCAATAGAACTTTATCTCATCATCATTATACATCTAATACTATAATATTGCCTTTAGTATACATCTATAAAATCAACAAACTTAAACTTATTCATATATTAATTACTACAAGAGTTTACCACTACTTTAACAATCCAATTCCTCTCCAAAATTCAATAACTCATGCCTAAAATCAGCAAATACCAATCTTGTCCATTCAAGACCGGAATAAGGCAATTTTCTAAAATTTACAGCAAAAATAGCTTTTAATAACGATCTAGTTCCAAAAACCATAAAAACATTATCTCTCCATGTAGAAAGACTATAATTTTGAATTGGATGATTTGATTTAACACCACTTAAAATAGTAAAGAATTCAATAGTAGTTGCACCTTTTAAAACCAATACCCAATTCCAAGCATTAAAAAAGAAACTTAATACTATACCAGCTAAACTTAATATTGTTGAAAATCTGAATACTCCTAATTCGGTTTTAGTGTAATAAAGTATTGGCACGCTAAGAAAAGAATTAAAAATACAGAAGAAGGTTAAAAAAGCAAGAAATCTCATAAAATATTTATGATTGTTTTGCCCGACACAGTTGTTTATCCAGGGGCAGTGGTGGTCCATTTTGAAAACGCAGTACCCGCAAGCACTGCAATGATGACTTCGTAATATTTTTGGTATGTTGCAGTATTTACACATTTTTAGTTCAAATTTGTTTTCATTATTGTTGAGGTCGTTATTGTTGAGGTCTTGTTCTTGATTAATTTTGTTTGTTTCTTCTTGTTGGAGATTTTGATCGTTATTATTCATATTCTCAAAATTATTTACAACTAATGATTTATCAACTATCTTATCATACTTTATCTCTTTTAATTCTTTTGGCTTTTTTTTATTTTCTTCATTATAAAATACATCATTAAGATCAACAATTCCACTTTTAATTGAATAAGGATTATTAGTCAGATAATATTTACTTTGTAATAAATCTTCAATTGAACCAGGTTTAATAAATACAGAAAGTATATAGTTTACAAGTAAGTTTAATATCAAATATATTGCTAGTAGAAATATTACAGTTCCAAATAGAGGTCCTTGTTGACTACTCCAATAAGGAACAGCTATATTAAAAAAGGCATAAGAAACTGTAAAAATAAAAGTTAGTAAAGCAAATGCCATTATAGGTCCTATTATATTAATACATTTGGAAAAATAGTTAAAAAGTGTTTCGATAACTGATTCAACTTGGTTAGCGTTAAGTTGGTTAGTTCCGTCGGCCTCGCCGGCTAAAGCAGATTCGACGGCTCCTTGAATAGAATTTATTACAAACATTTTATATTTTAAAAAAATTAAGAATTTATTTAATAAAGAATTAAATATTGAATTAAATAAAGAATTAAATATTGAATAGAAGAAATAAATTGCAAAAATATTAAATAAACTTATTTATAAATTTATAATATTTAGCTTATCATATATAGTAATATTTCTAAGTTTCTAAAATTTAATTTATATTAAAATAATAAAACACAAAATAAATAAGCTATCAAATATTTAGATCTACAACTAAATCCGGTATATTTAATGAATCAAGTTCATTATTTTCGTTGTTTAAACTATTTATATTATTCTCTTCTTTTAAATCTTCAATATGTCTCCCATAACTAACCTCATTATGCTTATAACTACTTATTACTAATCTTGTCCACTCAAGACCAGAATAAGGTAACTTCTTATAACTAAAACAAAACAAAGCTTTAAATAACGATCTTGTACCAAAAGTCATATATAAATTATCTCTCCAGTTAAGTAAATCAAAGTCTTGTATAGG
>Ga0100378_1006630_pt1 | contig 10428 bp, 11 predicted proteins | sample CryGeymeta201502_FD_81535 | JGI IMG/M metagenome (GOLD analysis project Ga0100378, IMG submission 81535) | Groundwater microbial communities from Crystal Geyser aquifers in Utah, USA - Crystal Geyser metaG 2015-02 | ecosystem: Environmental > Aquatic > Deep subsurface > Groundwater | place: USA...
AAATTTTTGACCTTTCAGCTCCGATTTCGAGGTGCTGTATACTTTCTATTTTAGAAGGTGAGTACCTCGATGTACTAGACTGGTTTGACCATAGTATCTAAGAAAGTGAAGTGCGAATCTCTCTTTTCAAACTCTCGATCAAAGTTGGCGATTACTGCACTCTAATTGGCATTTTAGACATTTTCACTCTTTTCCTTGAAGAAATCTTTACTCGCAAAGGTCATAAAAGTCCTCAAATAGCTATCTTTTTTATCAGTCGAATCCAAAGTCGTGTTTTGATGCAAAGGTCCTTTCCTCATTTTGGCAACTGATTCCAATTTATTAGGATTGATGATCGTAAGATTTCTCTTCCTTTCGAAGGAATGCCTGGAGTGTAGCAGGTTCGACTCCGTTTTAGTATGTGAAATATTGTATCGAAATGAACGGGTGCGAGGGCGGGTTTTGAGTTGGTAGGAAATACCTTCTTACATCGAATAAAATATACTAATAAACTTTCAGAATAGAAATCATCTAAAATATCAGCAGAAATAAGAATAAATGAACGATTGTAAAAAAAAAATGGAGTACTAACATGAGTTTATTCGAGGGAGCATTTGGCTGACGTTGGAAATTGTTGTTGTTGGCTTTTCATGAAATCTTAGTTATTATTTCTGGACAATAAAATTAATGTCTGTCACTGAGTTGGTCTCAGACCTCCACCTCAAAGACTCCATCACCCTTACCCTCAACTCATAAGTACCTCCCCTATTATCCAGTTCCTCAATCACAATTTTTTGATTGTCAAGCAGTGCCTTCTGCGCATCAAAGATTTGTAGGGCAACCTCGCCACATCTGAGCAAAACAATATAAACTTGGACTCGAGACTTAACCAGCTCGAGGCTAAAGTTGGTCAAAATAGCAACCATATCGATAACAATACCCAAAAGATCAAGGAACTAACATCTAACGTTGGAGAGTAGTTCATGGTACTGATAAAGCTAAATGCAGAAAAAGATGTATGCGATTCAAGAGAAGACCCAAAATATGTATGATTTTGAGGAGACCGTCAGACGACTATAACAGCTGGGTCGCTTTGTTTTAATGGATCAGTTCAAGGAGGGCCAGAAAGAGATAAAAGAGTAACTCGTCAATATATGGAAACTGAAAGAATAACTGAACCGATATGTGCCCAACAGCCACTTCAACGACTACAAACATGAACAGGAGATTCTTCTTGCAGATAAACAGCAAAGTATTGACAAAAATAAAGAATAGATTATTGTTCTGGAACAAAAAATCAAATAATTCAGCCAACAAGTATAAAAACTCAGTGCTGATCTAACACAGAGCAACTAAATGATCAAGGAAATCAACTTTAGCGAAATGCTGGAGAAAGTTAAAAAGCAGAAGGAAGAAGTCGATCACAAAGTATCCGAGTTTGGCAGCAAAATAAAGAAAAAGGTCGGAGTAAACTAACTGTTATCATTTTAAAAATCTATGATCGACAAGTTAGACAAATTTTTCAGCGAATTCTAACCGCTTAAAGCAGAAAAAACTTAAACCAGAGATGCCCTCCTTTTTCTCTAAAAGAAAGTAACCCACTTCCTATCCAGATCAACGAAATAACATAAATTATCATCAGGAAGTTACCATAATAATAAACTGATGCTTTGTTTGCTGCCAAGAAATGGCAATGTGCATCATGCACTAAAGATCTGGGAAAGTTCTAAGGAAAATTGGGACAGTACAAACCATGGTCGATCTTTCCTTGCAAATAGCCTGATCCTGAAAAATCTGGAGGATTTGGTTATCTGAACTACATCGAAAAAATGGCTTACAGACGAGGATACGATATGTAAGATCAGAACCTCGAAAGATTGAGCAAAACCTTCAATGAATCCAAGTAGACCCCCAGGAAGATGAACTCTACAAGGGCTTCACATTTGATCAGTAACTACGGTTCTGAGGAGAGGAGATCCAGTCTGAAAGACCACTACTTCAGATAAGTGACTGCTTAGAGAGGATAAAGAGGAATACATACAAGTAAGCATTTCAGAGTGAAAAAGGAGCACGCCAAGCCAGTCGATGAAGAATAAAATAATAATTTACAGCAAGAGAGCAAAAGATCATAACATAGATGATAGTTCCGGTGTTATACCACCAAGAGTTTTGCAATAATTAGCCATTGTTCCTTAATGCTATTAAGGACCATCATAGTCTTGGAGGAAACATAGCCTGATGTGATGAATGCTACGGCTGACTGGGTTTTTGAGGGATAATTTGATAAAATATTATACTTTATGATTTATCCCTTAATTTTTATAATAGTTACCTCACCAATCCAAATGCTAACAAGGATCATCACAACATTGATTCTCATATTATATGTATGTGCAGCCCACAAACATCAGTAGGTTTCCAACAACTAGCTAATCGAGATGAAGAGAATATCATGCCTGGTCATCACCCGCAACCATCTCTACTAGTAGTAATAAAAGCTACAAATCATCCTCAAAGATGTCCCTCATGGAGATTTCCAAAGCTATATCGATAAAATAACAACAGCTCTTGCTCACAAATGCTAGCAAAACATTAGCTAGTCCGAGGCACAAGAGGTAAGTCTGAGGTGAGGTAGTTTTTCATCGAGAACAATTCGGAGTTTGATATAAATAATTATTACTATCTGGTCAATGAAGTCAACGTGCTGGATTTGCTGATGAGCGGGTCAGAACTGAGCTAGAAGGAAAAAAAATTGTTGGAGTTTCATCGGTAGTTTGACAAGCAAAGGGAGTAAAATCAGCAGAATCGTGAATAATTTTGAGTGATTTTATGTCTAAAATAGACAAATATTTGAGGCGAATAATATCTGGACTTTAAAATGTAATAATATTAACCATCTTTCTTTGATTCAGTAGACATAGTCTATTTCTTGTATATGAATTTCATATCATCTGCTGCCAAAGTCCATATAAAAATCATTAAAGGCACTTCCTCAATGCCCTCCACTCTTCTTACTCTCTATGTTGCTGGCCATCTCATTCAATACCTCCTTCGTGTACTCAAATCTCTTCACCAGCTATCTATTCTAGCTCTGCATTATATCAGCCAGAGCGTACTCGCTTTTTTATTTGTATTTGTTTGTGTACAGCAGCTGTTTGGTAATGGAGTTTATAAGAAGTTCGCTTTGGTCAATGAAGATGACCTGAACTGACTTGTTGTTGAGTCTGAAGATAACCGCATGTTTAGAGCGGAACCACCTCCGGACATAGATTAATTTTTTATAATCTATATCAGCACTGCTAGTAGCTAGTTTATTTTATCCTTCATTTTGTAGATAGCCTTTGAAATGGTTGAACAGGCTCACCTTTTTCTTGAGCTCTAAAGGATAGTCCCGAAAGTAATGTTTCTTGATGACATCTTCCCTCTAGATACGCTAAATGTAATAGAAAAACTATTAGCAATGGGTGAGCATTTTTGTTGAATCGTTGAAGTAGACACCAATCATGTTGTTGCTTAGGGCATAGCCTATACCGTATTTGGATGAGTAGTCAATCCATTTTTTTACTGTTATGTTTATTGACTACATTTAGCGAACTAGCTTCTTTGGAGTGTAGTTGCTTTTGCTGCTATCTTTCAGCACTCGCTGACTTCTGGCTCGATTGATATCCTTCTTCCCTGATTTTTGAACTGAATTTGTACGGTCAGTAGCCAAGAATTTATCCTGGCTTTTCTGACATAAATCTCTACTTGTGGCAAATTAATTGTTAGTATACAGCTTTCCGTTGTCAGAAAGATCACGATCTTCTTTGGTAGCTGACATTGAGCGCTGAGTAAATGAGATAGAAGGTTGTCTTGATAGGTTGACTTCCGTGAAGAAGTCGAAACCTTTGAGTTCCTTGATTGTCGGCCTTTTGTGAGGATCCTTCTGTAGAATACTGGAAACGAGATATTTTAATTGAGAGGAGGTGTTTACCGTATCCGGGAAGGTGAAGGTGCACTCCTTGATTTTTTTGTAGGTGTCCTTCACATCTTTGGATTCGAAGGGAGGGCGGCCGTAGACCAAGGTGTAAACTATCACCCCGAAACTCCACACATCCACCTCGTAGCTATGCCCCTTTGACTCCAATATTTAAGGAGCGATGTAGTTGGGAGTCCCGCAGATGGTCTTCTTTTTCTCCCCATAAAAATCTATCTTGGTTGCGAGTCCGAAATCCCCAATTTTGATTGTCATGTTATCCGACAAAAACAAATTGCCTAACTTGAGATCTCGATGAATAATCTTTTGCCCATGTAAATACTACAACCCTTCCAACACCTGCAGCATAAAGTACTTGACCTAGTTCTCACTAAATCTTCTGCGTTTTTTGATCATATCATTCAGAGTCTGGAATATCAAACAGTGTACTTTATTGGTGCATAGCTAGAGGACCATGTAGACGTTGAGGTTGTCCTCAAAGTTGTGAAGAAATTTCACGATGTTTTTGTTATTGAGAGATTCGTGGATCTTAATCTCGCTCATGAGCTGCATAGAGAGATGGTTTACTTTGAGTTTGGATCTTTGCTTGACTAGACTGGATTTTTGGATAACCTTGACAGCAAAGATATCGTTGCTTTATTGGGAGATGAGTTCATAACATCTGGCGAACCCACCCTTCCCCAAGAAATTCCCTTTGATGTACTTAGTGACAGTATTGCTTTCGAAGCAGTGATCCTCAATCATGTACAAATTTTCATGTGCTGACTATGATCATCCTTACGATCGGGCTGATTGGCTGAGGAACTCATGCACAGTAACGATATTATAATTTATCACTAAAAAAATAAATCTATTTAGCTCTCCAACATACATCGCAATAATAGAATAATCACGAGGATTAAAGTAGTTGTTAGATCAGGAATATACTGTGTGCTTTTCTATGTTTTATTATCTGGTGCCATCAGAGTAATAAATGAAGGTGTGCTTTTCTATTGTTTTTGAGTTGTCTTAGTAAAAAATGCGAGTATTTTCTTTGCGCTAGCTGACCTTTTTGCCGTTGTGGAAGTCTGTAATAGTTTTGGGAGTCTAACTCATTTTTGAGCCGAATCTCGCAGAAGGAATATTGCTGGCTAACTCCTCAAATGGACTATTAGTGCCCCTACTTCTAGGACTGCTGAAGGCGTTTTCTTCCTTTGGTGCATAATTGTCTACCTTGTCTTCCTTTTTGAAGCGGCTAGAGCTGGAGTTTGTGTACATTCCAGTATTATAAGAAATGGTCGAAGACTGCCCTCTGATCTGAAGCTTGTTTTAGGTCATGTTGAAGACTGTGATTACTTTATCTTTCTGGATTTAGGACTTGCAACCGATGTAGCGATATTGAGGATTGAAAATGGTCTTTCGGTGGCCTCGATCCGCCACTCCGTCGTCTACAATCAAACCTAAAACAGTCATTTCAGCATGATTGCGGTCCTCAATGTAAAAATCAGCACCGATTATTTCTGCCATAGCACCCTGCCCTTTCTTGCAATGTTTTAGGATCCTCTAGCTGAAAGTGGATTTGTTAGAACCTGTATGTCCGAACATCGAATGTTTAGCTAAATCTACTGCATGCTCTTTTGCTGACATATTGAGTCCTTAATGTGCTTCGAAAGGGGGCAGTGACTTCTGTTGTTCTAAATACATTCTCGCCTCTTTCCAGGCCTTTTTTCCTTAGTTAGTCTCATAGATCATATCTTCGTTGATAGAGATTTCCTTGTCGTTCAGGAAACATTATAGCTGTTTATCGATGAGGTTGATATAGTAGGCGGGATGCTGTCTGGCAACGTTGATGTATTTCAACATGCTCTGCTAATCACACATGCTTCCTTCGATTTTCTTTATAGAATAATCTTGATATTTGAAGCAAAAATAACTTTCATTGTCAGTTTATACTGGACAACAACTAAAAAGAGGTTATCATTATGAAATGCTGCAAATCTTCGAAAATGATGAACTGCTTGCTATTCTTGAGTTTATATTTTTATAATACTGTAAATGTCTGAGACTACTCAAACAGGAGATACTAGACCTTCCTAGGCGAGCAAAGAAGACAAAAAGAAAGAAGCTGAGTTCACCATGCAGATAAGTACTTACCTGTGTAATGGTTAGAACAGCATGACGAGATCAAACTACTTTTAAAGAAATTAGCAATGCTCAAGTAAGGTGTCTTGACGGAACGGCGTCGGAAGAGAGAGTTGGAAGGACAACTTCAGCAGTCCAAAAACAATATAACTAAATACCAAGAAGAGAACAAGCGGAAAGAGAAAAAGCATGAAGATTTGACAGCATAAATCAAAAAACTAAAAGATGAGCTGATCGAGTAGCGTAACTTGAAACATGTAAGATAGAACTGATCATAGAAAATATATGAAGAGCTGAAGGAAAAATAATAGGGAATCAGAAGATAGGCACCAAGTCAGCAAAATAATGCAAATTTAGGATTGTTCGGACTCAGGGGTATGTTTGTCTGAGTTGGTTTGTATATGTTAGAGTTTTAGATGATTATAATCAATATCATAGCTTTTGGGTCGTAATTTATAAATTTTGTAAAAATGAGCTCTCTCAGAATGGTTTTAGCACTTGCATTCTGTCTCTGCGTGCTCAGAGCAGAGAGTGAAAAGATTAGCTAGTAGCTCAAACTACAACAGAGAGAAGGGTGTATTTGGTTGTTTAAGAAACACCTTCTCGATAATAGCTAAAACATTGAGGCCGAAAAAAAAGCACTGCCTGAATAAAATCAACCAAAATTCATGGACAAATTGCTCCTCAAGGCAATATCAAATTGCGAACAGTTGTACTCTGATCCCTAATTAGCCAAACAGGTAACTAAAACAATATTTCAGTTCATCGAAAATTACAAAGACAAATCGGACATCTACTCCTTCGAGATGTTCAACAAAATCGAAAAGACCAACCTCAATATAGCCTAGCCACACACCGAATAATAACTAAAAATAATTGAATTAGTTCAACCTTTCCTAGAGGCGTAAGAAGCGCACGAGCCATATATATTTTTTGGATATGATATCAAGAAACTTCCCAAATCGTTCAAATGGTACTATCTAGCTGGCTACACTGTCATTGTAGGACTGGCCCTTTATCATGGAATCAAGGACATCGATGTGCCCAAACCTAGGAGAAAACAAGACTGATATCATTTCTATTATTAGTTAAGATTATATTGCCGAAATAAAGTTGATGTCCTTAGAGAATAAACATCAGTCATTGCTGCTGAAGGAAGATCAGGCTCTAGTACCATAAAGCTACATAAAAAAACTTCAATCAAAAGCTCTAATGTATCAATCCATTTAATTTAGGAGCTACATCGAATAGGAACATTTGAGGAAGATGCACGACCAGCGGTAAAAACAATACCAGAAGAGCAAATAACTATAATTTTCCAAACAGCAAAGCAACCGACATTTGTATGAGCAGTAACTCAAGAGACAGCAAAAATAACAAAGCCGAAACTAATACTCAAGGATCTACGATTAGATGATAAACGAAAGGAGATAAAGAGAGAGAGAAGATAGAGAGAGATAGTTGTGGCTGTAGAGAAATTTATTGTAGCAGGATAGTTGGATGAAGTAGCAAGACAAAAAGAAAGAGCTGGAAAGGAATAAGAAGTAAGGATAAGTGATATGTAGGATGGAGTATGCGAAAGAAGTAGAGAAACATCTCAAAATGCAGGAGGAGAGAAGATTAGAAGATGCCCAGAAATATAAAGAAAAAAGATAAAGGTTTAAACAGGAGGTAGAACTGAAGAATTAAAGTAGAGTCGAATCGCCTAAACAAACTCATCCTTATGATTTCAAAAATATACCTACCCTCAGCGTAAAGGATACCCTCAACTGGAGCTATCATAGTGAGCTAGATGGTCTTGAATCACCTAGCGAGACTATGACCCCTCGCTTAGATAGAATTCTCAAAGATAAACAGCATAAATACTTCGATAAGGTGCCATCTTTTCAGTACAAAAATTAAAAAGAACGAAAATACTTTGAACACCAAAACCCATAAAATTCTCGTTCTCGAGCCATCAACAAGCCATAATCCTATAACCCGATAATAAATCCTATTCCTCATTATCACCGCAACCCTAACGTGCTGCGGTTCATTTCCCAATATGGTTGATTGTTGTTTCATCAAAAGAGTAATTTCTGAACATTTGAATATATAAACAATCGATAGATGAATAACTCTGTGAGTACCGTCACTGGAAAAATAAAGATAAAGATCGTCTTTCTGGGAAACCAGTCAGTAGGCAAGTCGAGCATTATTGACAAGTATGTCAACGATAAGTTCTAAGAGACTGCACATGTATCTATTATAGTAGATAGCCTACTGTCGGAATCGATTTTCTGGCGAAGAACATTTTGTACAAGACCAAAAACTATAGACTGCAGCTATGGGACACAGCAGGTCAGGAAAGATTCAAATCTCTCATTCCAGGTTATCTGAGAGATGCTCATTGTTCGCTGATAGTCTTTGATGTAACCTGTAAAGCCTCTCTGAATAGCGCTTAAACATGGCTCAGTTTGTATAACGAAAACAAAACCGGAGAAGGCTTCACTCTTTTAATTGGCAATAAGATAGATCTAAAAGATGTACGAGAGGTGACTGCTGAGGAAGGCAGGCAGAAGGCTAAAGAACTGGGGGTCATATATTACGAAGTGAGTGCAAAAACAGGCGAGAACCTTGAATAGTTATTCAGCAACATTGTTGAGATTTGCACATAGAAATCATTGGATGGTGCCAACTTCAACATCAAACCGGCAAAATCTTCTCAATTCAAGAATGAAAAAATCATAGAAGAAGACGTTAATGAGGGTAAAGGATAGTAATAAAAATAAGATAAAAAAGAAGAGAACAAGATCAAATTAACGAAGGATAACCAGAAGACTGTCAAGGAAAAGAAGAGCTGCTGCTGATGTTTTATAATATTTTATCAGTCTTGACCTGAATATGTTCTTCATGAGTACATTCTGAGCAATGTGAGAATATCTGCCGCCTAATATGGCTCACATATATTTTATCATAAACATTAAAACTCACATGTGCGGAAGAATTTTCCAAACCCTACCCCTTATGCGTCTTCTCCAAATCGCCAAGACGAAAAAATGCACCAACAGCTAACACTACACATCTTCATACAACGTCTGCCCCACAACTTATATCCCAGTAATCAAGCCAAATCGTTTCTACATCGAATAGCAAGGCGACAAAGACATCAAAGACGAAGATATGGAGAAAGAATAATATAGAGAACTGGATTATAGTTCTTGGGGGCATAAAGGACAATACAATATGGTCATCAACGGAAGGATAGAGGAATTGATGGAAAAGAGAATGTTTGTCAATATTATTCAGAATCGGTGTGTGGTCATCATGGAGGGTTATTTCGAATGGAATGAAAAGAAAGAGCCTTTTAGTCTTAGACCGAAAGAAGGAGATCATTTTTTGGTTGCAGGGTTATATACTCCTGACAACCAAGTGATTATTTTGACCAAAGCTGCCACCCCAGAGTTGGCAAAGGTTCATCATAGAATGCCAGTGATTCTTTCTCATTAGGAAGTCAATGTCTGGATGAACCCCAAGAACACCAAAGATATCCAAAACATCATCAATAAATCAATCCTCAAGAAGGACAAATAAGTCTGGAAAAATGTGGGATTTGCTAGGATAGCTCCTCATGTCAACAAACTCAACTAAAAGTCAGTCAAGTGCCTTATGACATTGGAGTAGTACAAAAAATAACTTGATAAGACTGGTCTTATGCGATTTTGGAAGAAAGCTCCTGCAGTCGAGGCTGTTGGAACTTCAGGAGAGATTATAAAGAAAGCTGCTGATATGGTACAGTAGGTCCCGAAGTCCCCTGAAAAATTTGAGCCAACTCCGGACAAAGAAAAGGAGAAAGACGTCGATATGCTTCCCGAAAAGGGTGAGAAAAAAGAATAACAAAAAAATTCTCCTCAAAATGTGGAATGATAAATTTAATGATTTTGAATTTATATGAGTTTCATCTTTATAAATTCCAAAAGTAATCTTTGAACTGAACCTCTTACATATTTTTATTTTTCCTTTCCGGTGATATGATACTATGATTGAAGAGCTTGTTCTTTGCCTTTCTCAACCTTTCCTTATACCCAGGAGAGCTAGATTCTTTTCACCAGTAATGCTATATGATGTTACATGTTCCATCATGGACTCCTATGATCATACCAGACCTTATCATAATCATTAGCAACTGCTCTTGACATCGAGACTTTACTTTTACTGTTGAAACTTGGTTAGAATTAATTAAATAATGACTTGTCCAGTCATATTGATAGAAAAACTTTGGGTCCAGTCGAAATTAAAACAGATGCATCACAACTCATGTCATGCCTTATTTATTTCTGTTTCTATGCTGCCAGATCCTAAAAATGCAATTG
>Ga0100378_1006631_pt1 | contig 10427 bp, 8 predicted proteins | sample CryGeymeta201502_FD_81535 | JGI IMG/M metagenome (GOLD analysis project Ga0100378, IMG submission 81535) | Groundwater microbial communities from Crystal Geyser aquifers in Utah, USA - Crystal Geyser metaG 2015-02 | ecosystem: Environmental > Aquatic > Deep subsurface > Groundwater | place: USA...
ATAATCGTTATGTTACTTTTAATCTATCAAAGTTAATCTTCTTAAAATTAAACTTATCTGTTTGTAAAAAGTACTTTTCTTTATTTACTAACTCAGATAAGGAATAAAGTAATGGGAAGATATTAACTGAATTTTCTTCACTGTAGTTGATTCTTGCTGAAGCAATTTCATCAGATAATGTTGTATGTTTAAGTTGTATTATTGACGCGTATTTTATTTCTAGAATTGATTTCTTTTTCATTGCAATAATTTCATTTTCTTTATCATCTGTATTTATTTTGAGATACATTTTTACGAATTGTTCTGTCATTTTATTTTCAACTCTTAACCACCTAAACTTCTGCTTTTTAAACGACTCTTTAATCTTTGCACATAATTCAAATGTTCCATTCTAAAAATAAATAAAGTAATAAACAATTATAAATTATTAACTAAAATACATACAATATATTTATAAGTCAGATTCACATTAATCTCTTCAAAAACCATATTATCCTTTACAAACTCAGTCAACCTTGCAAGTACTTCTTCGTATTTATCAAAATGAACAGTTGAAAAGTGAGAAAAATTAAGTTTTAAATTTTCACTAGAATTATCATAACTAAAAACAGCAAGTCCTACAAGATCTCTTTCCTTATGATTATTATAGATATTTATTATTCTTGGCGTAATACCTGTATTAAAAGCTATAAATTCCGAGGGGATTTTAAACGTAACTATTTGTTCTTCATTTATTTTTGTTAGATATTCCATGAATAAGTTTTGACTTTCTTTACTGTCGATAATTCCATTGAAAAATTCGAAAACACATAAATCAGCATTAAATACATTAATAGGAAGACTATTTTTGTTAATTAAAATAACGTTTTGTTTGTCTTCGCCGAAGTTTTTCTCTTCTTCAAGTATGATTTTCTTTGATTCTTTGTTTTCTTCAATGCCAATCATAATATTGTCATTTGTGTTCGTAATGCTTTCAATTGGTTGTTCATGGAGTTTGTATTGTTGATCTGTGTAACTGATGTTTGATTTGTGAGATATATGAGATTTATTTGATAGCTTTTCTTTAGGATGTATAATTTCTGGAGTGATATTAGTAAAAGGAGTATTATTAGCCTTATTAGCAATAGTATTACTAGTACTTGTATGTGATTTATTCGCTGTTAAATTATTAGTATTAGTGTTAGTGTTATTATCTGTGATAATATCAGGATCTTCTATATTAATTTTTATTTCAAAATCTTTTTCATCAAAGTTCTCTTTGCTAGTTTTATTAGTTATAAATTCATTATTATAATCATGATGGTCGTTATGATCATGATGCTTCTCAATTGCTATTGAAACATTTTCATTGTAATTATTATCGTAGTGTTGAATACTTTCCTTATTTAGACTTTGTTTACTTTTAATACTTCTAATTGATGGAGAGTGGTTCTGAGCAATAGATAAGGATACATAATTCTGATTATTTTGACTGCTTTGATTATGTTTATTAGCTTTATCAGCAACTGATTCATTATTATTTGAAATATTTAGTTTACTTTCTGTATGATCGATCATAATCTTAGACTCATTCTCTATATTATCATGGTTCTCATGATTATATGTATTATCATGATTATATGTATTATCAGCATTATATGTATTATCAGCATTTTCTGTCAGACCTTGATCATGACGTTTCTCTTTTAATGCTCTACTTAGATCAATTCCTGATTCTTCTCGAATTTTAAAATCTTCAGTTAAGTTAAAGCTTATCTTATGTCCGAGTTGGCTATTTTCATTATTTTTTTCAGTTTTGTCAGTTTTATCGGACCTATCCTGGTTTTTTGTAGTCTTTTTACTTTTATGCATTTCTTCGTGGTGGTTACTCATAATCTTATCTATGTTCGAAGTTGTATTATTTATTTCTGTTAGAAGTTCATTGGTACTAATATTATTATCTTTTTTAAGGCTAATATTATTAAAATTATAATTATGATGATTATGTAGATGATGATCATTAGTTATTTTAATATTTTCTTGATTATTTTTATTTTCGTTAGAAATTTCTTTATTAACTTCAACTTCTTTATTAGTAATTTCTTTAGTAACCTCTTTTACTTCTTGAACATTGTTTTTATTAATCACTATTTTACCCTTTGATATTACCCTATTCTCTTTTTTAAATTCTAAACCATCAATATCAAACTTATCAACTTTCTTACTTGGAGTTATATTGTTCCTATGATTTTTATCTAATTCAGGAGTATGAGTATTTTTCCTAACCTCTTTATCCTTTCTTACATCCTTATCAGATAACTTTCTGTTATCACGTTCGTTCCTATCATTCCTGTCATTGTGTTTATTAGGCATTGGGGTTTGATTATGGTTATAGTCATAATTTGATTTTTGAATCTTATCCAATTTTGGCTTAGCGCTAGGTGGTTTAAGTCTACTTATTAAATTATCTTCTTTTACATATAAGCTTTTCATCTCCATTAGTATTAAATCTTGAAGTATAGTGTATTGACTAAAGAAATTAAATTAATTAAACGATAATTAAAAATTAATAAAAGTTAATATTACCAGTTAGTGACCATTGCAACCATATCTTCACTCATTTCTAAGCTATACTTATCTGATGTTGAGTCTAAACTAAAATATTTTTATAGATAAATATAGTGAATATGAATAGGATAACATTAATGTAACATTAATTTTACTTACAAGTTAGGTATCTTCGGTACGACTAAATTCGAAAGAAAAGGATCGGACTCACTAGAAAAATTAAAATACTTAGAAATTGCCGAATTTTTAAGAAAATCAATATCATATCTCATCTTTGTTAGATAGTCCTTATTATAATTAAAACTTTTAGCTAGTTTCTCTATTTCAAATTTACCTTCATAAATATAGTATGAATTAATTTCTCTTATTTTCTTAGAATGATTAGTAATATTAATCGAAATAACTCTAAGGTTCTTAAGTGCAAGTACTGTATCTTGAACTATCTTTTTAGATAACTGTCCTGATATATAATTCTCATTAATATTTTTAATAAAGCTTATAGTTGACTCTCTTGTTTTAATATCTTTTTCAAGTTTAATAAGACTATCAGAAAGTAATTTTAAATGTTTAATTTCTAAATCAAAGTAGTTTTTAATATGACTATTATCCATTTCTGCTGAAACTTTTATAAAGAGCTTTTTAAAGTTTTCTGAAACTCCTAAATCTTCCCAGAATTGTTTAATTGTAAATAATTCTTGACTGAATAAATCATGTATTCGATTATTTGATATTTCATTAATGTCAAGTTTAGCCTTTGACGCTGTGCTTGGCTTCTTTTCGTGTATGTTAAAGTGAGTGTTAACGTTATGAATTAAGTTTGGTTGTGTATGTTTCGGAGTAGTCTGCTCTTGGATTTTATGGATTTTTATCATTTGTTTCTTTTCACGTGATATATTTAAATTTTGCTTTTTTGCTGATGCTATTTAAAAGTTAGTAAGATGGAAAAATAAATTATGTAATGTTTTAATGTTAATTACTATTTCTTTTTTCCAATAAAGCTTCACTTTGATAGTCTATATTATTATTCAAGTTGTTTAAGTTACTCATATTGTTCAAGTTATGCTGAAATGGTTATAAAGTTTATAAATTGTTATGTATTGTAGTATATGGTTATAATTATAAAAGTACATCTTTTGTTTCATGAGGATACTTAATCAAGTTTGGGTTTTGTTTTTTTAAGTTTTTAAGATTACTATAATTACTCATTTATTTTAAAATTAATAAATTTAACTTGTCATAAATTATTAAGGTATTATAAATATTAATAAATTATTTATAAATAAACTATTCAATCTATTCAAACTATTCAAATAATTTGAATTAATATTTTTCTCTTTAAGATAATTTATTAATATTCTATTTATTTAAATACTGACTAGTATAAATTGGCTCGATGATAATAAATTTATAATAGCAAAAAATGTTTAATAAAAGAAATACAAGTAACAACATTCCAAAGGTAATATTAAATCTAATTTCAATATTCCAAGGACGTAAATAAATCTAACACTCCCTCAAATGCAGTAAACCAAGTTTCAACCCCAGTCAGCGAAAGTATGGACATAGACCCAGTTGATAACGTAGAAGTTGCTCCAGAAATTGAAATGGCGGTTGACACTAATATTTACAAAGATGAATTTGATTTAGCAATCAAAGACTCAGAAGTTCCTGAGAGACTAAATTTGAAAATTTTAAATTTTCAAAGGTAGATTAATAAATTATTTTACATATTGCTTATTATTTACTTAATAGGCTTGGTTATGATATATTTTCTGAAGATAATTTAAAAAATGGAACTAAGTGGATCTTACAACAATTGGAGAAAAAGGGACAGACTATCAAAAATTCTAACTCTGCGACTGAAATTATTTATTCCTTACTAAACCTACACACAAAATCCAACATGGACATTCCATACATCGCTCAATACAAAAAATCAGAATATTACAAAGAGTTCAGTGAAGAACAAATATGGACAATATATGAAATATTCTACGACTGGATTACACTAATGGACAAAAAACTAAACCTCAAAAATAGTCTTATAACTTTAAAAGACATTTTAAAAGACGATAATCAAATTTCATACAATATCAGTAGGATCGACGAATGCTCTTGCCTATACGAACTCCATTACTTCGAAGAGTTTTTAATATTCATTGACGAAGTCTATAGAAAAGGTCAGATAGAAAGCTCATCAAATATAGGATCTTGTTATAAAATCCTCCAATGCGCCCGATACTTTAAACTCGACGAGTTCGCTCAAAAATTTTCATTATCACAAGTCGACTTAGAAACAAACTTAGAAAAGATAGTACACTCTGATAATACTGATAACAATATTGAACTTGATATAAAACCACCTACTAATCCTAAAATCAAACCAGCTCAGATGGCTTTTGACTATGTTAAAGATGATCTAAACGAAGAAATAAAAATATTAACATTTACATGCAAATTTATGGCAATACAAATATCATCATTCCCCTTTATAAGCTTATTATTCAGAGACTATATCTACGAATATGCTACTTTAACAACTACACCAACTGATGAAGGACTAAAGGAATTAGATGTAACACATCCTAGCTTTAGAGTTAAAAGAATTACAAATAAGCCTCTTAATAGCTTTAACGATGACTTATTTACTGATATTTACCTAAGCGAAAAATCTAACTTAATTACTGTTAAAATAGAGCTTGATAAGGAAAAGGAGCTTATCTTAAAGGATATATTCAGAAAGGCTTTTCTAAATAATAGTATTGATAAAAAGAATGTTCTTAATAATGAATGGAATACTGTTCGTGAAGAAGTATTAAGAATGTTAATAGATGAATGTGTTTTACCAAAACAAATAGCAGATATTAAGAGATTTTTAAAACATAAAGCTGAAGATGTAATAATCGAAAAGTGCAGAGACGAGTTTAAGAAAATAATAAGTGTTAAACCATTGAGTAATCATTTTGAAAATAAAGCTTCGTTAATTTCATTTGTGTATGAAAAAAGCAAAGACACTGTATGAATTAAGTTTTAATAAATTTATTGTTATAATATAATTTTATTTATTATAATTTATTTTAGGCTCATTACTCAATTCTAAACTCGAATGGCGAAGTTATTGAAACTAATTCCCTACAAAAAGTTATTATTAAATCAATAAGAAATATTACAATTGAAGACAAAAAAATATTTTATGAAAATAGAAGTAAATGCAAAGAACTATTTATTAAAAACACTTTTGATATTGTATTGATATCTTGTAATACAATTGATGCAAAATACTTAAAGGATTTATTAGAAGAACTGATAAGTGAATCTCAACTTGAAGGTAAATTAAATTAAACTAAATCAATTTAATATTTATAACAATTATTAGTTCCTATTATCTACTGCAACCAATTTATTCCCAATTTAGCTGTTCATTCTCAATTTGCTAAAAAATACTTATCAAACCAAAACTACGACCTAAATATAAAAGCTTCAATACTTATGGGAAGACTCAAACAAAATGCCTTAGCAGAAATATCTAATCTATGGAATGAAGACATAGACAAAAATTACTTATTACTCTTAGACTTACATAAGTATCAGTATTCAATTCAAAATAAGTTAAAACTAGCCTCAGTATTAGAAAATGAAATTATTAAACTTATTAACAGTAATGGAATTAACTTTATGCAAGCCGTTCAACATTATCATTTAAGAAATCAGCTTAGTTTTGTATCTGGACTTGGACCACGAAAAGCGGTTAAACTTATTAATGATACATTGTTAAGCTTGAAAAAGCAAAAAATTAAAAGCAGGAATGATCTAAAAGATAAAAATGTAATAAAAAACAAAAATGACTTTCTTAATTGTGCTGGCTTTTTAAATTTCCTTCCTGAGTTCACTGATGTAGATATGCATGAGTTACATCTAAATACATGGAATTTGTTAGATTTAACAAGGATTCATCCTTCAATGTATGATTTAACATATATGATAATCCAAAACAACTCTAAAGATATTAACGTAAAAGAAGTACTCAAAAGAGTAATTATATTCAGAAACAATCTTGAATTAAATGAAGACTTTATTAAATCATTTATCGAAGATCAAAAAGCAATCGGTTTACTAGAAACCCAATTTAATATTGAAATCATAATTCAAGAATTGAGAAAACCAATCCATGAAATTATAACATCTGAACAACAAACTCAAGAAGAAATTCTAAACTTGATGACTAACGAAAATGGATGTGAACATAAAATAGGACATATAATATACTTAAAAGTAATAAGAGTAGAAAATGAAAATATTGTATGTAAGTACAGAGACGAATTTGATATTGATGTCCCTATGACATCTATATTTGAAGGAAGAGAAGAGTATAAACTTATTTTACAGAATAAAGTCATTAAACCTAATACTGATTTGTTTGCAAGAATTTCTTATATTAATTATGATAGATTTAAAATCGATGTTTCAGCTAGATATAAAGATTTAATCAATCATAAACCTTTTATGAGCAGTTTTAATTTTAATACGGACGCTTTTGAATTCCCTGTTGAAGAAGATGATTATGTGAATCATAAATACATTGAAGAAACTAAACTCAAAAATTACTTCGTTAAATCAATTAAATGCAATGAATTCCATAATTATTCTCTAAACGACGCACTAGACGATTTAAACAACAAAGATCTTGGTAGTTGTCTTTTTAGACCTTCTTACTTAGGATTTAATTTTATTACTTTGACATGGAAATTTTATCATAATGTTTATGCTCATATTGATATAGCAGTAGAAGAGTTAGGAAGTAAAGGAGTTAAGCTCAAAATTGAAAATGAGATATATAAATCATTTAAAGATATCATAACAAAATACGTTGAACCATGTAATAATTTTGTAAAGGAGTGTATATCACATAGAAAATTTTATCCAGTTGAAAGATTAGCAAGTTTAGAAGTAAAGCTTATTGAAGAAAAACGTAACAACCCAAAAATGATTCAATATAATATTACTATTCTTACTGATTATCCTCAACATATTTTACTAGTTTATATTCCTTATGATAAAGTACTAAAAGAATTAATATTTGTAAATAACAAAGGATTGACTTTTCATGAACAGACATTTATTAATTTAGATGATTTGTTGAATTTCTTTAAAGAAAAGTTTTACACAAATGACTATTATAAAGCAGCAAAGAAAGAAGAGCTGAAAAAGTTTAAAAAAAGAAGTGTTTTAGAATTGAACTATGAACAAGTATTAATAAATGAAGAAGACACATATGTTGAGAATGAAGAAACTTTAAAGGAATTAAAAGATTTAAAAATTCATGAGAAACAAGATAATAAAATGGATATTGATAGTAAGCACAATGGTCATGTCAAGACAAATACTAATAATACTAATAATATCAATAAGTCAACTACTTCCAATTCGGAGTTCAGTAGACCTAATACTAATTCAAAGCAATCTGTTGAAGTCAACGAAGGTACTTGGGGAGAACCAACAGCTGTTGATAATAAACCCCAGAAAAATGCCATGGTTGTAGATAGTTGGGGTACTGAGGATACTACTGTTACAAATACAGCTACTGTCTCTAGTTCTGATTGGGGTACTACTACAACTACTACAACTACTAATAATAATTCTAATTGGGGTAGTAGTTCCAATAACAATCAATCAAAAGGAAATAGCGATTGGGGAACAGGTAGTTCTAATACTGGTAATAATGGTGGCGGCAGTGGAATTACTTGTAACTACTGTAAAGAATCTGGACATATGATCAAAGACTGTCCTAAGAAGAAACCAAGAGATGGTCCAAATAAGTGTTATAATTGTGATAAAGAAGGACATATGGGAAGAGATTGCCCTGAACCTAAGAAACCAAGAAGTAATAAATGCTTCAACTGCAATGAAGAAGGTCATAGTAAAAACGACTGTCCTAATCCTAAGGTTATGAAATGCTTTAATTGTAACGAAACTGGACATAGTAAATTGGATTGTCCTAACCCTAAAGCACCTTACACTGGTCCCAAACGAGAAGGTGGTGGAGGTGGTGAAAGAAAACCAATGATTTGCTTTAACTGCTATCAAGAAGGACATGGTAAATCAAACTGCACCAATGAAAAAGTATTTAAGTGCTATAATTGTGATGAGATTGGACATGGTGGTAAAGAATGTACTAAACCTAAAAGACCTAGAGATCCCAACTCAAGTTTCGGTGGTAATAGAAATTCCAACTCCAACAGTGGAGGAGGTGGAGGAGGAGCATGGGGCAACAGCAATTCAAATACTAATAACAATAGCTCAAGCAATTCAGGTTGGGGAGAACCTACAAGTAATAAATCAGGAGGAAATGATGATGGTTGGGGTAATAGTAGTAAACCCAACAACACTGAAAGTAGCAATGATGGTGGATGGGGAACCAGTGATACAACTAATACTAAAAAGGATGATAATGAAGGAGGTTGGGGAAATGATGATAAAACCACAACACAAACTGCTCCAGTGAAGCAAACTACAAATGATGATAATGGTTGGTAGTTGTTAAGATAATTAATGAGTTAATGAATATGTTATTAATAAAAATATATAATTTTAATTCAAATTGTGTATTTTCTTTCTTATATATAATTATTATTAATTTATTTCTTATTATTAAATATTACTAATTTAATATAATTAAACAATATAACATAACACAAATTACTTTAATAATAAAATAAAATGGACATTCCAATTAGAAACTTCACACCAAGCGAATTCAAAGTTATACCTACAGGAAATCACAAATTAAGCAAAAAATTCTTTGCTAAAGGAACAAATCAAATTATACTTAATTCTATGAATGTAGTAGAAGACGATGTTATATTACGAGGAGATCTCGGTAAAATAACATTAGGTAATTCAACTATTTTGGATGCAGGTGCCGTTCTTCGTCCCAGTTTATCCTCGCCAACTCCACCGTAAATTACTTTAAATACTTATTCTATAATATAACTTCATTACCTTAACATTAATAATAACAAAATTAGATTTGATTACAAACAACTAAAAATAAGTTCAAATTGTTACATAGGAAAAAATAGTATAATTTCTGCTTTATCTGTGGGAAATTATACTTATATTGGATCAGATTGTATTGTTTCCGATCGTTGCGAAATTGGAAGTAATGTAAAAATATTAGACGGAAGTTATATACCTTGTGATACTAAAATTCCTGATAATTCTGTATTCGGAGGAAGACCAGCTAAGTATTTAGGAGAACTCACAGAAGGAAATGATATGATAATGAGTGAGTTTTGCAACAATTACTATAAGAATTTAATCATAACTCAGAATGTAATTAAATAATTTATAAAGGAATTGATTGTTTTTAATAAATATAAATATAATAACTTAACATTACTTGACTTGAGTATTAATTTTTTATATAGATTATGAATTTGAAATAAAAGTCAATGAGAAGAGAAAATAGAGATAGAGAATGTAGATTATAAAAATTAAAGAACAGATAAGATTAGTAAGTTTAAAGTAATTGAAATAAAGTAAAAGAAATAAATTATATTATTTTAAAGTAATTTAAATTACGTATTCATAATTATTTAGCATTTAAATATTAAAATATTAATAACTTTAGTATTATATTTTTTTAAAAATGTATAAATGTGTTAGAACTTTATTAAAAGTAATTAAACTAAAATTACTGTCATATTTGATTGTTATATTATCGTTTATGGTTTATATTGTTGCCAGTAGTAAAATTATTAATGATAATTATGAAAATTATGAAATGAAAAACAATTCGTATGATCAAAGAAATCAACTTGGCCATGGTCAATATCTAGAAACACAACAGACTTATTTAGTTTCAGATAATTTAATTGAAA
>Ga0100378_1006638_pt1 | contig 10423 bp, 3 predicted proteins | sample CryGeymeta201502_FD_81535 | JGI IMG/M metagenome (GOLD analysis project Ga0100378, IMG submission 81535) | Groundwater microbial communities from Crystal Geyser aquifers in Utah, USA - Crystal Geyser metaG 2015-02 | ecosystem: Environmental > Aquatic > Deep subsurface > Groundwater | place: USA...
GTAATTCCATTATTGGTTTTTATACTGACGATCATCATTTATAACATCCTTCCAGTTACGACCCGCAAATCTATTTTATTCTTGAGTTACGCTTTAAACTTCCAAACTCCAATAATTTTATTTTTTCAAGTGACTCTGTTCATCTTCTACTACGCTCAGTTTTTTGTTTATTTTTTTCTGATGATAAAACTTGCCAGTTTAAGTAAAAATTTATTTGAAGAGAAAAATTATTTTGCTAAATGGATATACGCTTTTTTAACCGCGGCATTTTTATACGAAGGACTTCTCGTTTTTTCAACGATCTTTGTCCCGGGTGAAAACTATTTGGCGTTAGAACAATCTTTCAGCCTGGCTTTCGTTCTTTTTGCCGGCTTTATTGGTTTTAATCAGTGGTTAATTCAGCTAAAAATAAAGATCGAAAATTTTTCTTCCCCAAAGGGGAATAATGAGTTAAATAAAAATTCGCATAATTTATTAACATCCAATGCAAAACAAGAAATAAAGAATGAAATAGAAAAATTCATTAAAGAGAAAAAAATATTTAAAGACCCTCAACTTAAAATAGAATCCTTCGCCAAAAGGATGCACATTCCTTTAAAAAAACTTTCTAAAGTGATCAACGAACTATACGGAACAAACTTTCACGGATTTATTAATTCGCTTAGAATTGAAGAAGCAAAATCTATTATTCTTCGTTCGCCGGTGAAAAGTTCTGTAGAAGATATTTTTCTTGAGGTTGGTTTTTTATCACGTTCAACTTTTAACCGCGCATTTAAATCTAATACCGGAATTACACCAAGAGAATTCCAGGCAAAGTTTCATAAATCTGCATAAACCATCTCTTATTTTTATAGCAAATTCTGTTTTGGTACATCTGGGGGTTGATTTTAAAATCTAATTTATAATCTTAGCGGGTTCATATTATTAAATTAATATCTGTAAAAATTTAACCTCGTGCTCGTTGACAAAAACTAATAGCAAGTTCATTTTGAGTCTAAAAAATAAGTTGCCGCCGCGTTGCTTATTGGGTCATCAAAACGCAAAATAAATGTTGGATTATTAATCTAAAATAAAAGGAGCCAGGTAATGAAAAAACTAATTACAATTCTCGTTTTGTTATTAACGCAAATGGTTTTCGGGCAAACCGCTACAGCACCAGCAGCGGGAAATGGCACAAGTGAAAATCCCTATCAAATTGCATCTTTAGAAAATCTCTACTGGATTGCTGCTTCGGATGCAGTGGTACCAAGTCCAACTAAAGTAACCAGGTGGGCAGCACATTATATTCAAACCACAGATATTGATGCTTCTGCTACTTCGGGCTGGCCCAGCGGTGGATGGACTCCAATAGGTAATAATGTAACTAATTTCACGGGTTCCTATAATGGGCAGGGACATACCATTTCCGGAATAAAAACTAATCGTCAGGTAAATTTTCAGGGACTTTTTGGTGCGGTTCTTAGCGCTACTATTCAGAATCTCGGAGTCACAAGTGTTAATATTGCGGGACTTCAATATTTTGGCGGTCTTGCAGGAGCGGTTAATAATTCAACAGTGAGCAAATGCTTCAGCACGGGTAGTGTGTCATTGGGCGGCTCTACATCCTACCTTAAAGCTGGTGGTTTGATAGGAGTTATTGAAAATAGTTCCGATGTAAGCAATTGTTATTCTACGGCGAATATCGAGAACCAAAGTGAAATCGGTGGTTTTGCTTATTCCATCACAAATTCCAATGTTAGCAACTGCTACTCCACTGGTACAGCAGCAGGATCAGAATTTTATGGTGGCTTTGCGGGAACTGTGGGGAATTCCACAGTGAGTAATTGTTTCTGGGATACAGAAACTTCCGGGACAGAAAGCAGCGCTGGCGGTACAGGCAAAACCACTGCCCAATTAAAAACCCAAGTAACTTACACTGACTGGGACTTTACTAACATTTGGTGGATGACAGATGGTGAAACCCGCCCTTTTCTTAGAACTGAATGGAGTACAACAATCGGAAACAGCCACCAATTGCAGCTTATGAGTATGGATGTAACGGCTGCATACGTGCTCAATAATAACATTGATCTATCAGATATAAAAGTGCAAAAGGAAATGTGGGGAACGAGCGGATCTTCGGGCAGCGGTTTCGTCCCCATCGGAAACGGTTCAACCCATTTTACCGGTTCGTTTAACGGGCAGGGTTTTGCAATTGATGGTCTTTATATGAACCGTCCGGTTACGTCCTACATAGGATTGTTTGGTAGTGCCAGTGCGGCAACAATTCAAAATCTGGGTGTCACAAATATTAATTTTACCGGTACTGGAAATGTTGGAGGAATTGCCGGTTATACCGTAACCAGCGGTACTATTTCTAACTGTTACGCTACCGGCACAATTGCAGCAAATAATGACTACGTTGGAGGGTTAGTTGGTTACAATTGGAAAGCAAACATCAGCCGCTGTTATGCCAATGTTAATGTTACTGTTTCAGGGGACAGAAATTACACCGGCGGTTTAGTCGGATTCAACACTGAAGCCGCTATCCAGGATTGTTACAGCCGCGGAAGTGTATCCGGCTATAATTACGTGGGAGGTTTAGTGGGAGATCATACCATTAACGCCCTTATTGATAAATGTTACAGCATTGGAAGTGTTACAGGTACTACTTTTACAGGAGGGTTGGTTGGGTTTAATAATACAACGGTTACTGCTTCATTCTGGAATTCAGATATTGAAGCTGTTGGAATTGGAGGTGGGACAACCACCGGCGCAACCGGCAAAACTACAGCAGAAATGACAACACAATCCACATTTTTGGATGCCGGCTGGAGTTCTGCTATTTGGTATATGGATGCCGGTTTTAATAGTGGCTATCCATACTTAGAATGGCAAAATCCGGGTGGTTCGCCTTTGCCGGTAGAACTAACTTCATTCACAGCATCAGTTTCTGGCGGCAAAGTAACTCTTAATTGGCAAACAGCAACGGAAGTGAATAATTATGGATTTGAAATAGAGAGAACCTCACCCCGTCCCTCTCCTCAAGGAGAGGGTGGCGAAGCCGGGAGAGGTTGGGAGAATATTGGTTTTGTTGCCGGACATGGAAATAGTAATTCACACAAAGAATATTCTTTTACAGATGAAACAGTAATTTCGGGAAAATATTTTTACCGGCTAAAACAGTTAGATAACAACGGCGAATTCAGTTACAGCAGTGAGCTTGAGGTTAATATAGAAACAATTCCAACAGAATTTGCGCTTTATCAGAATTACCCGAACCCGTTTAATCCAAGCACAAAAATAAAATATTCAATTCCTTCTGTAGAGACGCACGGCGGTGCGTCTGTACAAAACATTTCATTAAAAATTTATGACATCCTCGGTAACGAAGTTGCAGTGCTTGTGGATGATAATCTTTCTGCAGGAAATTATGAGATTGAGTTTGATGCCTCGCAGTTGCCAAGCGGAGTTTATTTCTATAGCTTGAGCGCGGGAGATTTTCATCAGACTAAAAAGATGATCGTTCTGAAATAGTCTCATGCGATACTAACTTTTGTGGGCGAAGCGATCTCAATTTTTAGATAATAAAAAAGATTGCTTCGTCCATTCCTACCAATAATGATAGATATAGAATCGTCACTGCAATAAACGAAGCAGTCTCATACTTAGAAATTAAAAATTGCATTCGTTAATCAGTTAGCTAACGGATTGACTAACGGACTATCGAACAATGACTGCGTTATATCATTCTTCTAATAAAGGCGCCGCCCTTTTCATCTCACCAAAGTAATTTTCTTTGTTGATGTGAATAGACTATTTCCGTTTCTGTTTTCCGCAGTCATTCTCAAAAAATAAATTCCGGAAGAAATATCTTTCGCATTAAAGTTAAGGTGATGTGAACCGCCTTGCAGCTCGCTGTTTAATAAAGAAATAATTTTTTCTCCGATTGAATTGAACAAATCAATTTTTACAATTGCATCTTCGGGCAAATCGAATTTAACGGTCGTTGCCGGATTAAATGGATTGGGATAGTTCTGATACAATTGAAATTTTTTAGGTAACAAATTAACATCTATCTCAACCTCTTTTAAGATTTCAGATGCTCCGTCATAATCAATTTGAATTAATTTGTAAATATGTTTTCCTTTCGGAACATCTCTATCTTCGAAGGAATAATTCTGCCGGACTGTTGAAGTTCCGCTGCCTTTTATTCTGCCAACTACCACACCATCACGATCTATTTCAAATCTATTATTGTTTGTTTCGGTAGCAGTAGACCAATTAAAAATTACTGATGAAAAAGTCTGCGAATAACTAAACGAATTCAGTTCCACCGGCACAACATACAATCCGCCCGACAGTCCGAGTATCCTGCCGTCTCTCGTACCAATAACAACAGTATGATAAGGTCTTCCATAAGATTGGACAAATTTTACACGTTCAACTGCATTATCATTAGGCGAACCAAAATTTTGAGTAAATAACGTTGACCCGTTATCAATATTTAGTTTAAAGAAATTTGCGTTTTTAGTTCCGGCAATAACTTGAAGTTCGCCACCCCAATCAATCGGAGTTCCTTCATCAACATCAAAGACATAACTGCCGTCAACAAAATTTTCCCAAACTGTTGTGCCCGTTTTTGAATCAAGACGGAATACTCCTTCTTTACCTGAAAAGATTAAATCTTTATAACCATTAAAATTCCTATCTTCAACAATTTTAATTGTGCTAAATGTAGCGAAGTTAGTATAACTCTTCTGCCATAATACACTTCCGTTTGCACCGCTGAAAGCCATAACCCGAACGTTTGTGCCGCCGATAAATGCGGCAATGTCTTTGGCGGCGTCATTATCAATATCATCAATTTGTTTTATGCTCCAACAAACATCGGGAATAGATTGACTCCATAGCGGATTGCCCAGATCATTAAAAGCATTTAAGAAATAAGGACCGCCATTTCCTTGATCAACACAAATTACTCCGCCCCATTGAGTTGTTTCAACATCAAAAGTATATTGAGCAGTTTGTGGTTTGTTAAAAATTTCTGCGCCGGTTAAACCATTCAAACAGATCACAGCGTGTCTTCCACCGGCAGAAGAACCGCTTGCAGAAATAATTACATCAGGAATATTATCCCCATTAAAATCTTTGTCTGCGCGCAAACCGTTGATATCCCCCCGATTATAATCAATCGAATCGCCGTAAGCCCAAATTAAATTTCCGGTTCTTCCGGAAAGCGTGTAAACAAATTCGTTTCCGCCTCCGCACCCAAATACCAAATCCGTGTAGCCGTCGTTATCAATATCGCTTCTTATCTGCATTGCATCCTGAAACATAACAGCGCCGGTATTATTATTGTTTGTCGCGGTGTTGAACTTCCAAAAAATATCTCCTTGATATGATGCGTAGGGATTAACTCTCATTACATAGTAATTTCGTGAAGCAACCATTAGAACTTCTTTTCCGGGAATATCACTAAAGCCATGTTTTATACTCATTGGTTTATAATCTTGAATATAAGCAGAGGGATTGTCAGGGATGTGAACGCTCCACATTTCATCGCCATAATTAAACGACCTGCTAACTACATTAGCTTTAAGCGCAATAATAATTTGAGGAAGATTTATTGAAGAGTTAATTATTGTCAATGAATCAGAATACATTCCTGTACTGTTCCCTTCAAACCAGATGCGAAAAGCTCTTACCGAACCCGTATCAATTTGAATTGGGAACTGAAATCCGACAGTATCGAAAGAAAAGAAACCATACTGTGTTTGAACGGAATTTATAAATATCGGTTCGCTTCCTAAGTTTCTTATTTCAAAATTCTTGGAAGAAAGCGAGTAAAGGTCCCTAAATTGAAAATCTAAAATTGTATCTGAAACTGAAATGACGGATCCGGAATTGATTCCTTTTCCGGTAAGCGAAATAGTTTTAACCGGAGTTCCGCCGTCATTTGAATGAATTGATAAGATTGAATTTACATTTCCAAAAGATTGCAGTGAAAAATTTATTGTAAAATCTTTTGATGAATCAACCGGAATTTGAACCGGTAAATTTGCCGTTGATGTAAACTGTTGGTTAGCGATGATGAAAGAATCAATAACTAACGGCGCTGAACCAATATTCGAGATCGAAAAAGTTCGTTGTTCATTCATTCCAACAATCACATTTCCAAAATCAATTGAGTTTGTCGAAGTTGTAATTATAGGAGTTCCGCCTCCGCTGATTTCATATTTATATAAAGTTTTGTAAACCCACGAAGAATTTCCTATCCTTTCTGCAACAAGCCAAAGGTGACTTCCATCCCAATATAAGCCTTTGGGATTGCAATTGCCGTCAGGGTCGGGTGCAGGAAAAGAGAAGAGAGAATCTTTTGTAGTTTTACTTATTGCATAAATTCTTTCGGTCTCGTTTGAGTATTGGTTTTCGTTCACATAAAATATCGTATCACCGCGGACTGCAATTCCGAGCGGCTGTCTTCCGTATAGAGGTAAAGTGTCAGTCAACTGCTTAGTAAATCTGTTAAAGGCGTAGGCATACGAGTTTGGGTAAGAAACAAAATCGGGAGAGAAAACTGTGAACCAAATTTTATCTCCGTCTAAAGCAATATCGCCAATACCAATCGGAATTCCGCCAATGACCTGTGCAACAAAAAATGTATCAACAAACTGTCCAGAAATATCCATTCGGAAAATTCTTGAACCCGGGGCGCGATATCCTTCCACAATCCAAAAGTGAGTACCGTCCCAAACCAAGCCATGATTATTTTTTATTGGAGTTTGAAGACTGTCGAGAATAACTCCTTGCTTTGTTGTTTTATACATCCATGAATTTATGTAAGTACCGCTGGTGGAACTATAATCACTTCCGATCCAGAAGTTGTTTTCCACTTCGGCTATTGCCCAAAAATAATTGTAGGATGTGTAGCGGGGGAAAGGAAATGATTGAACTAATGTTTGTGCATTGCTTGTAATAAACATCAGCAGAGACACAGCCGCAAATAGTAATTTCTTTTTCATAATAATGCTCATTGATTAATCACATAAAAAATAAGATATTAAAAAATCAATCTCAACCGTAGACAGAAATAGTTTTCTTAAGGGCATCTCTAAAAACAAAGTGTCATTGCGAATGAGTCCTCGAATGAAGCAATCCCAGTGTAGAATTTTGAGATTGCTTCGCTCCCAATCCCGCAATGCGGGATCGCAATGACAATGAGGTCATTCTTTTAATAAATAAAGGCTATACCTTTTGGGTAACTCGCAATGACAATTGATTTTGAAATTTTAGAGATGCCCTTAAGATTTATTTGCTTATCACTCCGGAAAACAAATGATTAAACAACTCTTTTTCTTCTAAAAAGTTTTTGTTGAATTCTTACCTTTTTATAAATGAACTTATTGTGTTAACCAACTCAATCATCTCCCCGGCAAAGAAATTCCTTTTATTTTTCTAAACAGGGCAACTGCGTAAGAGTCGGTCATTCCGGAAACAAAGTCTGTTATCTTTAACAAACGCAGATATAAATCTTCAACGGGCTTGCCTTCGACCCCAAGAAATTGTTTCGGTAATAATTTTAAGATGGTTTTATTTTTCCACGATAAATTTTCACTTTCAGCCGATTCGTTCACAGCGGCAATAAAAGTATCGAGCAAACCGGCAAGCACTTCATAACCGGCGGCTTCTCTTTCCACCACGCTTTTGTAGCTGTATATTTTTTCCACCGAAACATCTTTAATAATTTTAAGCGGCTCGTCAGATTTAATAACTGAAAGAAGATCGTTCTCAAATGTTCCGTCAAGAATTTCTTTTTCGTAATCTAAAAATGCTTCCGTTATTTCTTCCACCACGTTATTAATCGCTTTGGCGCGTAGGTATCCGATCTTATCATTATCATCGCGTCCTCCATAACCCGTCATCGGTTTGGCGCCTGTTAAAGGTTTAAGCAATTCTTCGGTTACGGAGAAGGGAAGTAGTCCAAGATGAAAGCCGTCTTCTAAATCCATAATGCGGTAACACGTATCATCAGCCGCTTCAACAAGATAAGCTAAAGGATGACGGCTCCAGAATAATGTGTTCTTATCATTTCGTTTTATCAATCCGCATGCGATTGCGGTCTCAATAAACAATTCTTTTTCTGCCTGAAAAAATCCAAATTTTTTATAGAGTTTACTTTTCTTTAGTCTACTTGTCTTAACGTCGAGAGTTGAGGACTCTTTAGGATATTTAGTAAATGCCGCAAGCGTTGCATGTGTTAATCTCAGACCGCCTTTGATGTTCGGGTTTTGAAGTTTTGTAATAATTCTAAAACCCTGCGCATTACCTTCGAACTTAGTTAAGTCGTTCCACTTTTTCACATCATCAATTTGTTTTTCAAACCGCGCCCCGCTGCCCGATCTGAAAAACTCCGAGATTGCATCTTCACCAGAATGACCGAACGGCGGATTACCAATATCATGCGCAAGACATGCTGCTGCGGCAATTTCACCGAAGTGAAAGCTTTTAAATTCACTCCGAAGTTCTTTATGCCTTTCGATAATTATTTTCCCCGCTTTTGTTCCAAGCGAACGACCGACGCACGACACTTCGAGGCTGTGTGTTAATCTTGTGTGAACAAAATCGCTTTCGGGGAGCGGGAACACCTGCGTTTTGTCCTGCAGTCTTCTGAATGCAGATGAAAAAACTATTCTGTCAAAGTCCCGCTGGTACTGGCTTCTGCCATCCTCTTCGGCATCTTTTTTTTGTTCATCGCATAATAAATTTTTGTTTAATAACTCATTCCATTTCAAAATTAAACCCGATCTGATTTATTTGGTGCTCAAATATAACAATAAATATTTTTTACTAACGGTCTTCATCGTTGTTGTAAATTCGATTAGCTTCGTTTATTTTTTAGTATGATCAATAAAGACGAAGTATATATTCTCGATAACTCCGTTCAGTTCCTAAAGTCGATAGGACCTAAGCGGGCGCAATCCTTCGCAAAGTTTGGAATAAAAACCATTCGCGACATAATGTTTTATTTTCCAACGCGTCATCTCGACAGACGTACTACAATTACATCCGGAAAAGCTTACACATATCTTCTCGACGGTTTCGAAGGAGAGATTACAATTCTTGCCAGCGTTGTGAGCAAAGAAATAATAAAATACTCCCGCAGGGAATTACTAAAAGTTCAGTTCAGAGACGCTGCGGGATTTTTTGAGTGTGTTTGGTTTCAGGGGATAAATTATTTTTATGATGTTTTTAATGCGGGGAATATTTTTGCTTTATCCGGCAAGCCTGCATTAACTAAATACGGCAATGTTCAATTTGTTCATCCTGATTATGACAGGATAAGCGATGATGAATCTCGGGGGTTTTTGAATACCGGAAAGATTATTCCTTTCTATAAAATTCCGAAAGAGCTTCGCGAAACAAATATCGGCGATTTGAGCATCCGCCGGATTATCGCTACCGCTGTTCAACAGTATGCGGATTATTTAAGCGAAACGCTTCCGGTAGATTTAGTTCATAAGTATAATCTATTAAACATAGTCGATTCAGTAAAAGCGATGCACTTTCCTGATACGAAAGAATTATTCGACAGAGCAGTTTATCGATTTAAATTTGAAGAACTATTTTATCTCGAAATGCTTGTGGCGCTTCGTAAGCACAATTACAAAACAAAACTAATTGGAAATTCCTTAAAAGTTAAAACAAAACTCATCGGGGAATTTTTAAAAATTCTTCCTTTTGAATTAACCAAGGCGCAGCTTCGTGTGCTTGCAGAATTAAGAAAAGATATGGAAGATGAAAAACCTATGAACCGCCTCTTGCAGGGTGATGTTGGCAGCGGCAAAACAATCGTTGCGCTGATTGCTATGCTAATCGCAGTTGATAACGGCTGCCAGGCTGTGCTTATGGCGCCGACAGAAATATTAGCCGACCAGCATGCAAAAAATATTTCTGCAATGATGAAGATGCTAAACGAGAAACATCCAGAGTTTAATATAAAAACAAGTTTGTTAATAGGCGGACAGAAAAAATCGGATAAGAATAAAAATCTAAGCGCAATTGAACTGCAGGAAACTGATATAATTATCGGCACCCATGCTTTGTTTGAAGAAAAAGTCGGATTTAAAAATCTTGGACTTGTTATTGTTGACGAGCAGCATCGTTTTGGCGTTGAACAGCGGGCAAAACTTTTTGCAAAAGGTAAGACTCCCGACATACTTGTAATGAGCGCAACTCCAATACCGAGAACTTTGTCGATGACAGTTTACGGCGACCTTGATGTTTCAATTATTGATGAAATGCCCAAAAACAGAATCAGTATAAAAACTATTTTGCGCGGCGAAGGAAAACTGCCGGACATTTATAAGTTCATCGTTGACAAAAATAAAAAAAGAGGATGCCAGTCATTCATTGTATATCCGCTTGTTGAGGAATCGGAAAA
>Ga0100378_1006644_pt1 | contig 10417 bp, 15 predicted proteins | sample CryGeymeta201502_FD_81535 | JGI IMG/M metagenome (GOLD analysis project Ga0100378, IMG submission 81535) | Groundwater microbial communities from Crystal Geyser aquifers in Utah, USA - Crystal Geyser metaG 2015-02 | ecosystem: Environmental > Aquatic > Deep subsurface > Groundwater | place: USA...
TACATTGAACTTTTTTGTCATTATTTTATTAAAGTATGTATTAAAATAAATAAATAATTACTTAGGAATATTTTTTGCATTAATTAATAAAATTTACTTTTATGTATTTTAAAATAATATTAAGTTATTTATATCAAGCTATTAATTTATTAATATAAACAAAATTTAATAAACTTATTATAATTATAGTATTTTAACTTTAATCCTACAATATAATATAATTAAGTATAATGGAAGTCGAAGGAAAAGTTAAATTACTTGCAAATGATAAAACAGTTCACGAAGTTAGTGCTAAAGCCGCCAAAAGATCTAAATTTATCTGCGATCTACTTGCTGACTTTAAAGACACCGAAATTTCAGTAGCAGAAGCTAATGGACCAACTCTTAAAGAAATTATTGAATATTTAGAACATTATATTGATACAGAGCCAAGAGAAATCCCTAAACCAATGGAAGAAGACGATAGACTTGCTGATATATGTGAAAAATGGGATGTTGATTTTGTAGAGAGAAGTAATGACTTACAAAGATTACAGGATTTAATAGTTGCTGCTGATTATATGGGAATTGAATCCCTTCATGAACTTATGGTTGCTAAGATGGTATGTATTATGTTAGATTTAGGAAGTGCAGAAGCCATTGTTAAACATTTTAATATAGAAGAAGATATGACAGAAGAGGAAATGATCCAAATGGAAAAGGATGAATTAGAAGAATTAAAGAAAGTTAGAGCTGAAGAGTTCAAAAAGAGAAAAGAGAAACAAGAGGAAGATGAAAAGCTCAAGCAAAGTGAAGAAAAGACTGAAACTAAAGAAGAAAATAAATAATAGTAATTAAATAATAAATATAATAATTTTCAAAGACAGACAATAAAATTTAATTATGTTCTTATTTAAAATAAATGATTTTGATTAATTTTGCATTGAATTTATTAACTATAAGATATTATAGCGTTAATTTAGCAAAATATTTATATGATTTAAATAATCATTTATTTTTATTTATACTTAATTTCTAATCTAATTAAATGTTTGTAATCCAGTAATAGCTCTTCCTAAAATTAAAGCATGAACATCATTTGTCCCTTCATAAGTATTAACTGATTCTAAATTCATTACGTGACGAATAATATGGTATTCATCACTGATTCCGTTGGCACCTAAAATATCTCTTGCAGTTCTAGCAATTTTTAAAGCATTAGTTGCATTATTTCTTTTCATTATGGAAATCATTTCAACAGCCAATTTGTTATTATCTTTCAAATTGGAAATATGAGTCATGCTAATTAACCCAAGTGAAATATCAGTAACCATGTCAGCAAATTTCTTTTGAATTAATTGAGTTTGTGCTAGTGGTTTCCCGAATTGTTTTCTTTCTTTTGTATAGTTTAATGCTTGATGGAAACAAAATTCTGCTGCTCCTAACGTTCCCCAAGCTATTCCAAATCTTGCGTTGTTTAAACATCCGAAAGGGCCTTTAAGACCTTTAACATTTTGGAACATTCTCTCTTTTGGTACTCGAACATCTTCCATATGTATCATACCAGTATCAGATGCTCTTAAAGAAAACTTTCCTTTTAATTTTGAAGTTGATAATCCTTTCATCTCCTTATCTAAAACAAAACCTCTAATATCACCTTTATCATCTTTTGCCCAAACTACCATTACATCCGCAATAGTAGCATTAGTAATCCAAGTTTTTGTTCCATTTAAAATATAATCATTACCCTAATTAAGTAAAAATTAATTATAATTATATAATAGTATATAATAGTTATAGTTATATTTACATCTTTTCTTGCTTTAGTTTCCATTGATCCTGGGTCTGAGCCATGATTGGGCTCTGTTAGACCGAAACATCCCACTATATCTCCTTTGGCTAATTTGGGTAAATATTTATTTTTTAATTCTTCAGAGCCGTAAGTATAAATTGGCCACATTACAAGTGATGATTGTACGCTCATAGCTGATCTGTAACCACTATCTACCCTTTCGATTTCTCTGCTTATTAAACCTGTTAATTTGTTAATGTGTTAATGGTTTTGCATAGTAAAGTGTATTAAGTATTAAGTATTTAATTATTAAATAGAATCAAATTAAAAGAAGTTTATATAAGCTTACCATATGCGGTAGAAGAAACACCGGCACATCCATAACCTTGTAAAGTAGCACCTAAGAATCCCATTTCTCCATACTCATTCATAATTTTTCTGTCGAACGTTTCTTCTCTATTTGCCTTTAAAACTCTTGGCATTAAATGAGATTGACAATGATCTCTTGCTGATTTCATAATCTTTTATTTAATATAATTAAATGTGTTTAATATGTTTAATTACCATTGTTTCTTCTTCAGTAAATAGAGATTTTACGTTTAAAGCATCTTCATAATCAAATTTTTCAAATGAAGCAAAACATTTAGTACTTGGTTTTAAAAATTTCGATTTAAGTTTTAAATTCTGTAAAGTAAATTTCTTTAACATTTAATAATTAAATAATAGTCAAAATAATAAATTAATACAAATAATAGTAATATTTACGTAAAGAATAATTAAAAGAACTTATATTAATTATTAGTTTTTATAAAATTAATAGAAACTTAAAATCCTATATTAAGAACTCTCATTAATTGTCTAAACACTCCTAAAACAAATCCGCAATATCTCAAACTAGTAAATATACTATATGCAATAAACAATATAAACTGTTTTTCTGGGAAAAATACTCCTAATGCTATTATACCAGCAAATAAAAGAATATCAGGATTAAATAATTCCATTGGTTTCTTTAAGTAAATAAGTTAAAATAGAATTACCCCTGAAACACTTGAAGCTATTAATTTTCCTAATAAAAAGGCATACACTAATCCGTTTAATAAAACAAATTCTAATCTGTAATTTTGGAATATATTCATTTGGAAAAGTTTAACTTCACATATAATAAGAATTGAAGGTGAAATAAAATATGTTAATGAACTTAGTCTTTCTCCCCAAGTAGAAAAGTGAATCATAACTCTTCCTAATGTGAGTACTGTTTGAACTACGCCTCTAATTATTAGGTTAGTTAAGTAAATTTAGTTTAATTATAATAGATAATAGATTATATTATGTTATTAATATATTACACGACAAAGATAACGAAAGTTAAAACTTCAGGGTATGAATATCCCAATATTCTCACATTTACTATATCTCTATAGAACAAAGGAGTCAAATTTGTCAACATAGAAATGTATTGTAACTCAGTTATTCCGAAACCTCCATATTGTGTTCTCATTATATGGGTCATTTTTTCTTCCCATGTTTGAGCAAAAAAGGAAAACTTTTATTTTAATAATAATTATATTAATAAATGTTATATTTATTAATAATAAGTAATCTGTTATTTTACTTGTAAAAGTCCTTGAATGAATAAAATAACATAATCTCCTTTCATTCTATAAGCCTGGAATAGTTGAATTAATCCAAATGAATTAATTAAAGAGTCACAGCCGTGATCCATTAACATTCCTAATGGTGAGCTTCTTTTAGTATTTCTTGCATGTTTCCCGTCAATAGCATCAAGGGTTTGATATACGAAAAAGCTTATAAACAAGTAAATGTATTGGAAGTTAGTAAGTTCTATTTCAAATTTATTATCAAATGAATAAATCATAAGAACTGATGATGCCATTGAAACTAGTCCGAGAAATGTTACCATATTAGGAGTTAAGAACTAAAAGTTGTAAAGTTTATTAAGTTTAGTTTATTTGGAAGTAATTTTATAATTTTAAATAAAATGGAATTTAAAATATACATACATATGGTAAGCACTTAGCACAAAACTCCCAAAATGGATTTATAAAATTATCTAAAGGAGTATTACCAGACGATTGATATTTATGAGTTTTAAGAGTATCTATTTCTTTATCTGTGAAGTAGTTCGAGTCATAAAAGATCTCCATTGAATATTAAAATAATTAAAAACTTTTAATTTAAATTTATAAATAATTATAAATAATAATTATAACATGTATATTGGTAATATATAATTTATAATTCAAATTAATAATTATATTAAGATTATTAATTACAATATGAATACACTAGTTTACTTTATATTATGTATTTAATTTTTAATAGAATCTTTGAATCTTTGTTTAACATCTAGTTTTGGAACATCGTTAATAACTCCAAATCTAATATTTTTATGTGTTTTATCAGCAATATTTTCCATAATTTTTTTAGCTTTGTATCTTTTATAATCTAAATTAAATTAAGAAATTAGTAAATTAGGATTTAATAAAACATATAAATATAGAATATAAAATATTAGAATTAATATACCTCCTGTTTCCATTATTTTTTCTTCTAACGGTGATACTTTATTATCTTCATATATTTGATTTATCTCTGCTGGTTTAAGTGCATTATATATATTCACTAATTCCAAATTTTCAAACGTATTTGTTTTATAGTCATATCTTCTTATTAGTAAAAACAAAACAATAACTAAAGTAAGAATAGAGAAACTAGTATAATCATCAGGACCAAATAGTCTACCTTTTCCTAAGGTAATATTTCTTAAATCCAATCGATCTAAATAAATAATAATTAATAAATGTTATTAATAAGTATTATTGTTATTTATACCAATCATTCTGTAGCTACGTGGAGCCGGTAACTTTTTTAATAAGAATTTAGAAATATGTTCCTGTCTTTGCATCTCCATAGTTTGTTTTTGATCGCTAAAGAAAGTTTCACTTTCATTACCTTCGTTTGTTTGAGTAAATGCTATAAGTTTATAAGTATAAGTTAATGAGAAAATTTAATTTATTATATAGTTTTTACTTGTATAGTTTGGGTCTTTGTTTTTTTTCTTTTTATCTCTAATTGATTCAAAACCTTCTTCGTCCTTTTTTGCTGCAGTATTTTCAGCTCCAGCTTCACCTTCATCAAATGAAAAATTAGTTCTAACATTTGCATATTTCGTAGGATTATATTTCCTATCAAAGAACTCATATGCTTCTTTAATTTGTAAAAATTTCTTTTTTGCTCTCTAGATAGTATTAATCAATAAATAAGTAAATAAGTAAATAATATATTGCTTTACTTCATCATTTTTATTTAAATCTGGATGATATTGCCTAGCAAGTTTAAAATAAGCTTTTTTAATTTCACGAAATTCTGCACCTCTATGAAGATCTAACACAAAATAAGGATCTACTTTGACTCTACCAGAAAAGTATTTAATTTGTATTTTATTAAAATTTGAGGAGAAGAAATTTAAATTAAGCATTGAGTGTGAATATTTATTGCCATAAAAGAATTTAAATTTCTTAGTGATCAACATTTAATTTAATTCCTATATAAATATGATTTCATTTGTTTTAAATTTATTAAATAAAGTAAATTACATAAAATAACATAAAATAAAATAAATATTATAAAATAAATCATAACATAAAATACTGATAATATAAAAAGTATCTACAAAATAATATTATATTATTTTTACAGAATAACTATATCTAATTATCAAAGAATTCCATACATTTATCAAATACTTCATAAAATTCAGTTATATCTCCTTCGCATTTAAAAAACTCACAAATATAATCTTTATTATTATTGTTGTTATTGTTTGTTTTATTGAGTATATTGGTAATTACACGAATTTCTACCTTAATTTCAAGCTCAATTATCTTAATATCATTAATCTTCATTAAATCTATAATTTCCTTGTTATGTTTGTATTTTATTACAAATTCATATTCACGTAAATCAATTAAGATATGCCTTACTTTTTCATCATATTCAAAAAAAGTTAATATATTTTCTAGTATAGTTTCTTTATCTGAGTTTTTTACAATAAATTTACAATTATTAAGCTTTGGAATATATGTCTTAACTTCTCTTAAATTATAATTACTCAAACTAATAAATCTACTACTACCATTAATATTATTGCCAAAGCTATTATTTAAATCTAAACTACTTATATATTCATATTCCTCTTCATTATCATCATACTTAACTAATTCAACTTTTCTCATGTGCGAATTAGAATCACAGCTACTACCTTTTGTATTCTTTGATGAATCTTTAGTTGAATTTTTAGACACATCTAACTTCATTAGTTTTCTTCTTGTATTTTCTTGATTTACTGTTTGTTTCTTAAATTTAATTATTGTTTCCTTTTGATTGATAATCAATCTTTTTTTATACTCATCTATCATTTCTTCCTTTTGGGGTATTTCAAAATTCATCCAAGGATGGCTTAATATTTCCTTCAAACTTGGACGTTGGAATATATCCCATGATATCATTAAGCTAATCAAAGATATAAAATCGTCACTGTATTCACTGTATGATTTTATTGACTTTTCTATAGTAGATAAGAAACTATCAATATCTTTTATCCTTTGATGCTCTTCTCTAATTTGGTTTCTATTAAATAATTTCGTTCCTGTAACTAAATTAAATAAAAGAACACCCAAAGAGAAAATATCAACATACTCTCCATAGTATGGTTTATTTAATAATATTTCAGGTGCTACATACTCGATTGTACCCAAATAGGAACTGTGGAGGCCTTTTAGGTTTTTCTGTGTTTTAAAGTTTGAAAATCCAAAATCTGCTATCTTCGTACTAAAGTCTTTGTTAATCATAATATTGTTTAGTTTGAGGTCGCGGTGAACGATTCCTTTTTTATGGCATTCACTTAGTCCTTGTAGAATTTCTTTAAATATGTATCTACCGAAGTACTCACCGAAGCCTATTTCTTTTCGTTTAGGTCCTTTAATAAATGATAGAAGGTCTCCGTGTTCCATGAACTCTAAACAAAGATAGTTAACTCTAAATTTTCCTTCGTTCGTAATAAGTTCACTTTTAAATCCTCCATCTATCCTCCCAATCACATTATTATGTTTTATTAATGAAAGTATTTCATATTCCCTTTGAAAATATACTTTATTTTTATCTTCAATATTATCATTGTTCAATATTTTAATAGCAACGTCTTCATCTTTACTTACTTTATCTTTGTTATTAGATCTGTTTATAGTTTTGGCTTTCCATACGGTAGCTGTACCACCTAAACCAATTTTATATAAAAGTTCATATTTATCGTCTAAAATTCCAATTATTTTTTCGTCCACATCCTCTTTGATGATTGTCTTTATTTTTTTATTTGAGCTCATTTTCTTGATTCTTTTGTTGTAATCTACTTCAATCATCTTTATTATGCATAATTTTAATAATTTAAATAATAAGAGTTTTAATATAATTTAATAGAATAAATTATGAATTTAGAGTAATATTTAATGGATAAGTATAAATAAGTAATATATTATATCTAAAATAATTTTACTATACTTTATTTCATTAAAGAATATTTATTTTATTAAATTAAGTAACAAAACTAATTAACTAAATAACTTATTTTGAGAAGCTAACTTTCCTATATATCCATAAATTGAACTTTGAAATTTTATTCTTTAGACTAATCAATTATTATTTTAAATTATTTTAATGATTATAATTTACGTAATTTACATAATTTATCTATTTCATATTGTTAATTTTGACTGTAGTTAAAAAATAATTAAATTCAAATTAAATTTAGTATATTTAAATATTTATCAAAATATAATATAATTCAATGGATAAAAAAACTCAAGAAAACAACAAAGATGAAACCCAACAAAAACTGTTTGACGATCAATATCTATTCGAAACTTCAGAAAATATAGACGTATATCCCACTTTCGACTCTATAGGTCTAAGAGAAGACTTACTTAAAGGTATATAAATTTATAATAATATAACAAATCAACCTTATAGGAATATACGCCTACGGATTTGATAAACCATCAGCTGTCCAACAAAGGGCTATTGTCCCTATAGTCAAAGGAAGAGATGTTATCGTACAAAGTCAGTCAGGAACAGGTAAAACCTGCGTTTTCTCAGTAGGAGCATTACAAGTAATTGATTTAAGCCTCAGAGAACCTCAAGTACTTATTTTATCTCCTATAAGAGAACTTGCCGAACAATCCCAGAAGGTCATCCTGGCCTTGGGAGACTTTATGAAAGTTCAGGTAAAATTAATTTTAATAAGTTTATATTATATATTATATATTTTCTTTAGTACTTTTTAAACTTAAATCTTAAACAACTTAAACCTTAATCTTCTTTTTTGTTTTGTACTAGTAATGCTAGTATAAAATATAATTTCTCTTCAATTTTAAGTTTTTAATTTGTAGGTTCATTGCCTAATTGGTGGAAAATCAATTAACGAAGATGTATACAGACTAGACCATGGTGTTCATATTATTTCTGGCACTCCAGGACGTGTTTACGATATGATACAAAGAAGAACATTTAAAACAAGATCAATTAAAATGCTTATTATTGATGAGGCTGACGAAATGCTTGCAAAAGGATTTAAAGATCAAGTTTATGACATCTATAGGTAAGCTTAAGTAATTAATAATATTTAGATATCTTCCTTACTGTACTCAAAACATTGTTGTTTCTGCTACCCTTCCAAACGAAGTTCTAGAAATGACTACTAAATTTATGTCTCCAGATACTATGAGAATCTTAGTTAAAAGAGATGAGCTAACTTTAGAAGGTATCAAACAATTCTTTGTCGCTGTCGAAAGAGAAGAATTCAAGTTCCCTACCTTATGTGATCTCTACGATACTTTAACAATTACTCAAGCAGTTATATTCTGCAATAAAAAAGAAAGAGTTGAATGGCTTACAACAAAAATGCGTCAGCATAATTTTACTGTTTCTTCAATGCATGGAGATTTACCTCAAAAAGAAAGAGATAAAATTATGACTGAATTTAGAGCAGGACAATCAAGAGTACTTATCGCAACAGATCTCTGGGGAAGAGGTCTTGATGTACAACAGGTTAGTTTGGTTGTTAATTATGACTTACCAACAAACAGAGAGCTTTATATTCATAGAATTGGAAGATCAGGCAGATTTGGAAGGAAGGGTGTTGCAATTAATTTTGTTAAAAATGATGATGTCAAAATTTTAAGAAATATTGAGCAATACTACTCAACTCAAATAGACGAAATGCCAATGAATATTGCTGACTTAATTTAATTAATGCAAGTATTGCAAGTAAAGACTAAATAAATTAATTAAATAATAAGACATATCTTATATATAATAAATAATAAATAACAAAATACTAAATATCTTTAATTATAATGTATCTAATATTTTTATATATTAATTAAGTAAATTTAGGTATAATAATCTTAATAATAAAATATTAGTAATATAAGTAATTAATTGTTTAAATTATTTTTAACAATATTGATAATATAAAATATTATAGTTATTATAGTATTTTTATTTATTAAAGTTTTATTACTACATTATCGGTATTATTTAATAATTAAATTTGCATTTAAAGAAGATATTTTGGTGTCTTATAATATTATCTTTCCTACGCTTAAACTAATAATAGAATTAGTCGTAACTACATTACTTGGATAAACTCTATATGGATTTGGATGTCTTTCTGCCATTTGTTGTTCTAAAATTGAAAGCGGCTTTTGTATCAATCTTACATCGGGTGATTTACTTGGTTTAATATACACATTCTCAATATTCATTATGCAATTTCTAGTATGTTCGAAATTATACTTGATACTTATATTATGTTTATCATCCGATAGTATGGTTTTATTTCCTTTAATTAGTAGTTTCTCTTTTATCTCTTGGAACTTTTTAATAAAATTAGTTAAATCTGAGGATGACTGTATCATATTTAGTTCTTCTATTATTTCTATATGATTTTTGCTCTTTACTCTATTTTTCATTAAGCTATAATAGTTTTTACATACAGTTGCTATATCATTTTCTAATATTAAATGTTTAAATTTGTCTAAGAAGTTATGTAAATTATTTAAAAAGTTAGTTTCAGTCTCTTCGGTAAATGTTTCATTTATAATTTCTGAATCATTTATTTTATTTCGTAAATCACTTTTTTGTTCTGATTTGGTTACAGCTACTGTTACTGATTTATTAGATAATTTTTCCTTAGGAGTTGTTATACATTTATCTTCCTTTGCTACACATGTTCCCATACCAATACTAGTATCCACTTTATCTAACGAGCTAAATAAATTAAAACTATTTGCATCCATAATTGTACTTCTTTCTTTTATTTCTTGCTTTAACATTGAAAGTGATCTTGATTTATCAAAGGATTTTATTAGTATTTTATCTTCATTATTAGTTCTTAGATTATCAAATTTGTAATATTTATTACTCTTTTCAATAGAAATCTTTTCTTGGAACTTTACTTTTTTTTCTTCGGTTATTTTTTGAAAATCAAAATCATCGCTAGTTACTCTAATTTTTGTATTTTGAGATGACTTTATTGAGTTTTCTACTTCTTGCTTTATATTCTCA
>Ga0100378_1006647_pt1 | contig 10415 bp, 13 predicted proteins | sample CryGeymeta201502_FD_81535 | JGI IMG/M metagenome (GOLD analysis project Ga0100378, IMG submission 81535) | Groundwater microbial communities from Crystal Geyser aquifers in Utah, USA - Crystal Geyser metaG 2015-02 | ecosystem: Environmental > Aquatic > Deep subsurface > Groundwater | place: USA...
AATTTTATGTATTTTTTGAATTTTATATATTATCACTTTTAATATTAATTATCTCATATATAAATTATTAGTATATTAGTTATTATGTAATTTGCGTAAACTTAATATAATCTTATAAACTTATTTACAAATCATTTGTTTACAATAATAAAAGAAAAAAGACTTTAATTATTATAACATTATATTATTCTTGATGATTTAATAATTTTTCTTACTTAACTTAATTACTCAACTTATTGTCCTTACTAATTTACCTTTAAAAATGTCAAAGCAATGATTAAATTATGAAGTGAAGCGCAGAATATACCAGCATCATTAAATATTGTTGTTATATTTACAGATAGTTCTTTCATATCAGGTTCAATTAAAGGATCTTTTAATAAGAAGTAAAAAGCATTCGAATATGATGCTCCACCCATCAGTCCAACAAAAATTAAATGAATATAAAGTACATACTCATTAAAAAGATAAGGAACTGTTGCTTGTATAAACCAAAGTATATAGTTAATAAACTGAATTATAGTCATTATTTCTATGCTGGGAATTTTTAAACAACTAACACTTAATCTTGAAATAAAAACTCCTATTTGATAACATAGTCCAAGAATTTCATATAACTATATTCATAATACATAATAAATAATAATTTTACACTTGTATCTTGATTGTCAATTACTTTCTTTTTTGCAAATCTATCACATAATCCATTAAAAATACAGTATTCTAAAAAGTAAACCTATTCCATAAACAAATATTAAATTAGCATATTTACTGCTGCAATATTGAATACATACCACTTTGCTTGGATCATTGAGATTTTGAAATTTTCCCAATTTAATGGTTTATTATTAGAATAATCATTCATGTCAGTTTGTTTAACTAAAGTTTCGACTTTATTAAAATTTTCTAGCTTATCATCTTCTTGTTCATCTGCTATTTTTTTCAAATATCTTCTGTAAAGTTTATCAATTGTAAAAAAGGATGATGCAAATAAAACATATAAAATAGGCATGAATAAGTAAACATAATAAATTTCAACTTCTAATTTTTCAAATAGTAGTGTCGTTCCGCTTCCGAGTATTCCTGCTATGCCGGTTCCTCCAGCCCAACCACTTACTAGGTTTTTGGGGAAATTTCTTAAATAACCTACATATTATTTATTATATATGATAATCTTAATCATATTAATTACCTAATAAAGTACTCTCACCCATTGAACAAGCAGTTCCAATCATTATACTTGGAATAAGCGAAAGCCAAAATCCAACTGTGCTATCTAAATTACCATCTTTAGATGATTTTAGAATAAAAAACATAATAATCAACGCAGTTGATGAATATACACTAAAAAATATGATTCTACAATGGTATGAAAATTTGATTAGTAATTTTGAGTTAATTGAACGTCCTACTGATGAAAATACAATGAGTGATCTATGTGATTAATATAAAAATGTAAAATATGTTATAGTTAGTATAGATATATTTACAATAGATAAATAGAAGTCAAATTATCATTTTTAAATTTCGAAGAAAGTTGAGCAGAACCTGTAAGTACTATAACATAACTATAATAATATTAAATAATATATATTTATATTATAACTTATCTACCCAAAATTATTGATAGTTCCTAAAAGGAAGAATAATGTATAAAACGAAAACATCCAACTTAAATTATGCTAATATTTTATAATGTTAATAATATTGTTAATATTGTTTTTACATGTTTAAGTGCAGGTTCATCAGGTGATGGAATAACTGTTGAGTCAGTACCTGTGTCTGATGTATATTCTGTTTCTGATTTTAGCATTTTCGCCATTAATATATTTAAAATATATAATGATAATTATAATGATAATTAAAAATTAAAAATTAAAATGAGAGAAAATTAACATTATATTTTTAAATAGAAAAGTTACAAATAATTTGTGAAAGAAAAGAATGAGTTGAGTTAATCAAATAATTAAGAAACTTCAGACTTAGCGAGTCAGTTTTAAATAAATATTAATAAATAATTTAAAATGACATTTTGAAAATTACGCAAATAATATAATATTATATCAAATATACTTAATAATATTATATATTAAAACTAAATTAATATAAAAATTAAAAGAAAAATATTATAATTATTTAGAATTAAAATTAATACAAACGATGTACAACTAACTAAGTATAATTTATTAAAAACATGTAGTAGCTGTCAAACATCCAGTTCCTTCTCGTCCTCCGAAATATTCATACTTAGGTTCAATACGACAAATCAGTTTTCTTAATTCATCAAAAAGAATGAAAAATGGAATTCCCCATAAGGCGGTAGAAGCGTATTTGGCTGGAACATGAGCTAATAACAAGGCATTGTTAAATCCTGGGCAATAAACGAATAATACTATTAAGCATAATTCACTAAGTATTCCATAATAAATAGCTTTATTACTTGAAAGTCTATATGCGTTGAATACAGAAGCAACTTGGGTTTTTCTAATAAAGATACATGCAATTTGAGTCCATACAATTGTTAATAGGAAAGCACTTTGAGCTATTCCAAGAATAAATACTAAATAATCTTTAAAGTCTTGTTCACAATTTTTTCCTTGAGGTACCATATTAATTTGATAATAAGAGTTATGTTGACACATACTTGAGAAGAATTCTCGTCTCTCAGTGTTATTTAAAGTAGAATTCCATGAGTCTCTATAGTTAACACCAGCTCCAACTAATGTATCAATTGTAAATCCATAGTCGTAAAAGACATAAGCCCAGGCAAAATAAGCAGTAAAAGTTTGAATAGTTCCATATACTAAATAAGCCATGCACATAAGTTTAAGTCCTACTAAATGAGAATCTCTAGATCTTGGAGGAATTTGCATAATCATATCTTCAGGTTCTTCATAAGCAAGGGCAATAGCTGGTACAATATCAGTTCCTATATCAATTAGAATTATCATAATAGTTTCGATACTAAGGGGAATCTTAATAATAATGAAAAGTAAAAATGGAATAAGTTCTGGAATATTAGATGTAAGGACATAACATATACATTTCTTAAGGTTTTCAAAGATTAATCTTCCTTCTCTAATTCCATCAACAATTGAAGTAAAGTTGTCATTCATTAATATAATTTGACCAGCTTCTTTAGCAACAGCAGCACCGCTTCCCATAGCAATACCGACATGAGCTGCCTTTAGTGCAGGGGCATCATTAACACCGTCACCTGTCATTGCAATGATATAATCTAATTTTGAAAGATGAGTGACAATATCTTGCTTTTGTTGAGGCATTGTTCTAGCAAACACAATCTCTTCATGACTTAAAACAAAATCCCATTTTTCATCATCAAAATCTAACAAATCTGTTCCCTTTATTACTATAGATTTTGGTTTTTCTCCTTCTGGTAGCGTAATTCCTTTTTCAGTCATTTCCTCTAAAGTATCACCAGTTATCAAATTAAGTGATTTAGCTATAGCATGAGCAGTAGTTGGATGATCTCCAGTAACCATAAATACTTTGATTCCAGCAATATGGCACTCTCCAATAGCTTGTTTAACTCCTTTTCTAGGAGGATCAATTAAAGCGAAAAATCCAACAAAAACCAATCCATCTGTTTCGAAATTTAGTTTTGGATCATCTGAAAATGGATAATCAGGTGTATAATCGACATCATTATAATCTTTTGACATTTGTAGTTGAGCAAATCCAAGTACTCTTTCTCCTCTTCTTGCTAAAGTATCATTGATTTGTTCAAATTCTTTGTGAGTTTTTTCGTCCATTGGTAAAATTTCTCCTTTATATAAATATTTATCACATTTGGCTAATATTTTTTCAGGGGCTCCTTTTAAATACATCATGAGGTTTGGCTGAGGTACTCCTTCAATTAAATTTGCAGAAATTGAACACATCCATTTATTACTTGAATTGAATGGAACTCCGAAAATTCTTTTGTTTTGAGCTCTGACATCTTCGATGTCATGTAAAGCTTGAGCAAATTTAATTAATGCGACTTCTGATGCATCTCCGACAGTATCTCTCTTTAAAACATCTTCATCATATGTTCCATCTTCTCTAGGAGTGAATCTAGCATCAGTGTTTAAGAAAACATTGTGTAAAAGTTCTTGGAAAGAAATATTAGTTTTATCAAATTCAGCAAATGTATCACTATCCATATTTTGGGTGATTGGTGTTGTGAATATCTCTTTATCATAACATAAATGAACAGCTGTCATTCTATTGCAAGTTAAAGTTCCAGTTTTATCTGAACATATAACATTAACAGCTCCTAAACTTTCAATAATTTCTAAGTTAGTAACAACTACTTCTTTATCTCTCATTCTTTGTGCTGTGATTGTTAATGCGACAGTCATTTGAGGTAATAATCCTTCAGGGACATTTGCTACAATAATACCGATCATAAACACAATAGCTTCAAGAGTAGGATAATTCCATAAAATAGCTAAGATTAAAAATATGACTCCTATAGTTACAGCAATTATTCCCATAACTATAATATTAATAAATAAATTTACTTAAAATAAATCTTTTTATTTCCTTTTTCAAACAACTGTCAGGTCTTTCAATCTGAGTAGTTGAAGAGGCTATTGATCCAAAGAAAGTTGTATCTCCAGTAGCAAAAACTACACAAACTCCATTTCCACAAGTAAAGTTACATCCCATTCTTGCGATATTTTTTGCTTCATAAAGAGTTTCACTATTAGCTTCAACATTAAGTTTAATATCAACATTTTCTCCAGTAAGACTTGCATTGTTAACTTTAAGATCGATACTTGATAGAACTCTTAAATCAGCTGGTACTTTTTCTCCAGCCTTTACATGTACAATATCTCCTGGGACTAAAGATTCTGCAAGTACTTTTTGTAAAGTGTTGTCTCTTAAACAATAAACTTCTGATGGTGTTAGAGCTCTTAATGCATTCATAACATCATCTGATTTTCCTTCTTGATATTGTGTGAAAATTGCAGTTCCAATAACAACAACAAAGCATAAAATTCCAAGGGCAAGAGTTTGATAATCATTTATTTCTATATTTAAACCATAAGCAATCATACATAAAATTCCTCCAACCCATAGAAATATTTGAAATCCTCCGACTAAATGTAATAAAAACTTAAGCGCTGGGTGCATTTGAGGTACTGGTGTAATTTGGTTTAGACCGAATTCTTTCAGTCTTTCTTCATGAATACTTGTAGTTAAGCCTTCAGCAGTTGTTCCAAGTTCAAACATAATTTCTGTAGGACTATATGAATGCCAAGGTTTATCTCCTAGTCCAAAGTCTCCGTCTCTATTAGTAGGAGTAACTACTACTAGATTAGTGTTTGTTTGTAAATTAACATCTTTTACTTGTAATTCGATATCAGTTGGATGGACTATATCTGTTTGCATTTCATGCCCTATTTGTTCATCTTTGTCTTCCATCTTCATTCTACGCTTATAATCCTGATTTTGCCTCATATTTACTCTCATAACATCCATAGAACTGTAAATTCTATGTCCCATATCAAAGCCAGCTTTATCTTCTGCTTCTTCCTTCTTAAGTTGATTAATCAATGCTTGAAATCCTACTTCTGGGTTACCAGCATATTTGAGAGCTAACTCTTTTCTTTCTTTTCTTCTCCTTTGTCTTTCACCTAGTTTTTTCATGTCTACTCCTTCGTATAATTTTTCAGTAAAATCAGCCTTTTTATGCATTGCTCTAACTCCTTTGTTCCAATCTACCATTGTCATTGCCTTATTGTCCATATCGTAACCATCTGTAGCAACTGCTCCTACTCCAGATAAAACTCTGTGTTTCATATCGTAATCTGCTTCTAATTGGGGATGTTTTTTATTCCCATTAAGCTTTATATCACCTGATAGTTCTACCTGAGCATTTACATTATCTGTTTTAGGCTTGTTGTTACCAGAATTACCCTCACCGTTGGTGTCAGCTCCACCTCCTAAATTAACGTTAACGTCAATATCAGCTTTCATTTCTTTTTTATTTAATTTTAAAAATATAATATTTAAATTGCAATATAATAATTTAATTTAAATATAGTAAAAAAAAGTCAAAATAATTTAAATATATATATTTTAATTACAATACTAGTTAATTACTATAAATTATTTTTTACTCAATTAGCTAATTAATTAATAACTTCATCATTTTCATTTACATTATTTATAAAATCTTGAATTTCATTTAAGTCATAAAAATTTCCAATTAATTCTTTATTCTTTTCAAAAATTGATAGAGGAGTAATTTCAGTCTCATTTAACAACGGTTTTTGTTTCGATATTATAAATTCTTCATTGTCTATTTTAACAAAGTACATATAACAATATTTAATCCAATTTATATTAACTATTGGTATACTAAGTTCAGTTGCTCTTTTAATCTTAGGTGTATCTATTTAAAATTAATGATATTAAAGTATTACTTACTTTTATATTCCTTAGACAATATTAAATCAGTCGATTCTGAAGGCTCTTCGTTATGTAATATACCTCCTAAATCCTGAATTTGTATTCCTTCCTTAGTATTATAAATATTTATTTCTCTTGGATATAAGCTGGAAAAAATAATTTCTGTATCCATTAATATAGATTTTAATTTGGCTTGTAATATTTTACTGACATCACATAACTTATTATTAGCTTCATAATATTTAAAAAATGACTCATGAACAAATAGCATTAACTTTTCTATTGAGTAAATAACATTGTCACTGTCCTCTAATAAAAACTTTGAACTCTTTAAATCTAATCATAATTATTTATTTAATTATAACATACTATTACTCCTTTGCTCATAAAAAAAGAAATATGGATATATATTAATTAAAGCATCATGATTTGAGTCTTTCCATACATCAGTTCTATCATCTAAAATAAGAACTATACTATCTTTAGTAGGAAGTATTTTTTCAATCTCTTTAGCAGGAAGATTATACACAGAATTTGTAAGGTCTTTATTGTTATCATCCCTAGCAAAAAGTCTATCAACGGAGAAGTAATTACATTTAAGTATTTCATTAAGATAATTAATAACATAAGATGCGTATTCTTTATTTCCATGTGTATATATGTATATTTGATATTTATCTTTAATTTTCCTATTAATTGTATAGAAAAGTATTAATAATAGATTAATTACTCTAAGAATTCAAAGAGTCCATTTCGTAATTTAACTACTGTTTGTTGTTTATTTTTAAATTTGAAGAAGGTAAAGCTATCTTTGTATTTATCCTTTAGAGTATTAAATTCTTCAGTAGATAATGGTATGTCTGCTGCGTGTAGTATTGTATTATCAATATCAAGTAAGAGTATTAATTTCTTTTCTTTTAAGTATTTATCTATTACTTTTTTGCCTTCTTTCATGGCTAACTATTATTAATAATTTAAAAATATTTAATCTTACGTCTTTTGAAAAGTTTAAAGTTTTTGATAGTGAAACATATTTATTATGATGCTTTTCTGTAATAATATTTGAATCATCTTTATCAGTTCTAAATACATTAAATTACTATAAACTTTGTATTGAAAGAGCAATGAGAACATTGATTAAAGTATAACATATCATGCTTGCATTTTTCTAATATTATTTCTATAGTATTTGTTGGCTCGTCAACATTAATTTTTAAAATTTGTCCCCAAATCGGAGATTTAATTGATTGTCTAACCTCATTCTTATCAAAATAACATAAAATCTCTGCATCTTTTTTAACATAAGATAAATCCTTTTTGTGAATTTTAAGTTTATTGAATTCATCATATATTTTATATTTTAAGTGATCATTATTTATATATTCTATAACTTTATTTTCCATTTATATATATATATATTATATATTTAAATTTTAAAATCAAATATATATAATATAATTTATTAGTTTAAGTTTTATAATAGTAGTTTTAAATAAATGGTTTTATATTCATCAAATTTAGATTACTTTCAACCCATGTTGTCAAATTATTTTCAATGTTAAATTTTTGAATGTTATTATTATGCAATAAAGCATACAAAATCAATTTAGCTCCTTCGTCAGTTATATAATTACAATTTATCTTAAATTCAATTAAATTCTTATGTTCAATCAATGCTTCAGTAAGTACTGTAGCTCCAGTATCTCCAATATTATTGTTGGCTAAGTAAAGATATGTTACAAAATGATTAACTTTAAGAAAACTTGATAGGACTTTCATTCCTTCATCGCCAATGTTATTAGAATTTAAAAATATTTTATTTAATGTCTTATTGTTTTGTAATCCTTCGCATAGGAACTCAATTTCTTCTGGGCCACATTCAGTTGAATTTAAATTTAGCTCTTCTAAGAAAAAGTTATTAGCTAATCCAGATGCAATATATTGATAGCCCTTATTTGAAAAGTTATTGTTTGATATCCATAAACTTTTTAAAGTTTGATTATTAGCAAGGAATTCCATAAATACTTCACCACATCCGACACTTAAGTTGTTATTTGATAGAGAAAGTTTTGAAAGGGGAATGGAATTTTCCTTTAGTGCGCTTACGATATAGTAAAATCCTTCATCACTAATATTATTTGAATCTAACGATAATTCTTTTAAATTAGTCAGAGTCATTAAAACTTCTTTTAAATAGAAGCTTCCCTTTATGCCTAACATATTGAAACTCATACTTAGATAAGAGAGACTAGATTTACCTTTTAAAGAATTTATTAGTTGTCTAACACCACTAGCATCAATATAGTTGTTGTTTAACGATAATATTTCAAGATTCACTGTTAATTTTAATAAATGTCTAAGGTACTTCATGGACTTTGATCCTAATTTATTGAAATCTAACTCAAGTATTTTTAGATCTCTTGCAATATATATTATTTGTTTTGTATTAAATATTGGTTTTATTAATGTTTTTAAACCTTGGGAGAAAAAGCTATTAGATCTTAAATTAAGAGATTGAATATAGTCACAATTCATCAATATCTCTGATAATATCTCACAACCATTTACACCTATTTCTAAAGAATCCATATTAATAACGTTATTTTCTAAAACTGAAGATATTTTATTCCAAATAAACATCATAGTAAATCTAATAAAATTACTTGAAAGTTCAATTTCGTCTTTTTCATAGTCGTAAAATTTAACCTTTTTTTCGTTTACAATAGTAAGAAGTAAACTTTTTAATTCTTTGCAATTATTCTTGAGTAAATTTTCGAATTGGCTTTTATTTGTAATTTTATTGGTTAAATATCTAAAAACCTAAAAGAATATAAATTAAAATACTTACATCAACTAAAAAGATAGATTTATCATTTTTTGAATTAAGCGTCGCTATATTCTCAGAAACCATTGTATTAATTGATTTATTAAATCGTAATGCAATTCGATGTATATCACTGGATTCTTCATTTAAATTAATTACAATATTTGAATTAAAGCCTAATAGATAATAATTTCTGTTATAAAAAGCCAATATTGGTCCAGGTAACACAGAACTTTCATTATCTGAGTCGAATAGAAATATAATATTCTCGTCAAATTTCATATCGTATACAGTTTCAATGAAAGAATAAGTTTCTACAGTTTCTGAATAACTAACAATATCTTTATTATCAGGTGAATTAAGTTTATTTCCGTTCTTCTTACATTCTAAGAATAGGATATCAGACGCTTCTACTTCTTTATTATCTAAATTCTTAATTTTAATATAGTGGAAGTCTGTACTATTACTAATATATTTATATTTCTTTATATATTTTCTCTGTTCTTCTTCAATTACAAATCTTAAAAACTCTCCGATTGGGTATTCTAAAACTAAAATACCCCATCCGTTTATAATTCTTTCTTCATCTGATATTTCTCTTGTTTTTGCGTTAATTGGAGTATAGAAGTCTTTTACTTTTAAAATTTTAGGAAGGAATTTTCTGTATTCATCTGATATATTAAGTAATGTAAAGTTAACGTCAAATAGCTCAAAGGTTGAGTTTTCTTTATTTAAGTCAGAATTAGAATTGTTTTGAAGATTTCTGTCGTCAAATACTAAATTTTTTGCTGGGACCATGACTAAGTTTTTTTCTATTATTATTCCACAACCAAATTCTTTTACTTTTTGCATTTGTTGTTCGTTAATAAAGACTGATTCGACAAGTCCACAGAAGATGTATGGCATTCGATTTTGATAAATTGTACTGGTCTTTTTGTTGTTACAGTCTATAATTTCTTGCATGTTTTCAAGTAGGTTACGTTCCATGATTATTTTTTCTGTGTTTTCTTTAATGACTTGTTTTACAAATATATCAAATTTATTTACTTTTAAGTTTTTCATTTATCTAAATTAAATTATACATTAAATTATTATTATATTAATTATTTATTTTAAATTATAAGTTAGTTACAAGTAATTTATCTTTATTATATAATTTAGGGGATTG
>Ga0100378_1006648_pt1 | contig 10415 bp, 14 predicted proteins | sample CryGeymeta201502_FD_81535 | JGI IMG/M metagenome (GOLD analysis project Ga0100378, IMG submission 81535) | Groundwater microbial communities from Crystal Geyser aquifers in Utah, USA - Crystal Geyser metaG 2015-02 | ecosystem: Environmental > Aquatic > Deep subsurface > Groundwater | place: USA...
AACCTAAAAATAATTCTTCGTCCAAATCAAAATTGAAGAAAACTATTTCATGTGGTCTTGGTGCTGATCCAAACTATGGTTCGGACTTACTTAAAACAAGCTTTTCAACTAAGTATTTATAATAAACATTTCAAAATTAATACCTATTTACACTTACTAACACTATTAACTTTTCTTAACACTTACTTAGTAACAATAATTGTACTACAGAAAAAGATAAAACTGTTAACATATATCAAATAAATACTTTAGACAATGAAGATTTATCAAATGAAAACATTGTTAAATGTATTGATATTATAAATAAACAAAAAATGAAAAGAGGAAAAAGGCTTCTTTTTAGTTAGAATACATATATGAGAATGATTATTGTATAAATGTATGTAAACATCTAGAAGTTTTTCACATTGAATGACTAAAAGAATGACTAAAATAATGATTTGTATTAAGTAATGGTATTAATATTTATAAACAACATTTCAAATTAATAAACATTTATATATACTTGTTTAAAAAGATACAAATATTATAGTCTTATTAATTTATTATTATATTAGCTTAATTTATGTAATAAAACTAATCATATAAAAAAGAATAGAATTTAATATATATTAAAAACTAATATAATAAACGTGTCCAAAACTTATCTTTATTATAAATAATAATATTTAAATTTATGTAGAAATAAATAAATAACAAATAAATGAACGACCAACTTCCTTTAAAGAAAAAGAAGAAATTCAATACTAGCAAATTTTATAATTTAAAGCTTTATAAATTTATAATAATTGATTATTCAAACATGACTAAAAGTAAATTAAATTAAGCTTATTCTTATTTTAGAATGGCGCAACCATAAACCTAAAAATAAATTTAAGTATCCTTCAATCGGTGTCGGAGTCTTTTTATTAAATATTCAATTAGGTAAATTACTTATTGGAAAAAGAAGAGATAGTGGATTATTAGGTTTACCTGGAGGTTGGCTCGAATTCGGAGAAGACTGGGAAGAGTGCGCGAGTAGAGAGCTTTATGAAGAAACAAATCTGAAAAAGCCTTCTACCGACTTTCATCACATACATACTTTGAATTGTAGATTTTTAGATAAAGGGCATCATAATATATCATGCATATTCGTTGCCGAAGTCAAACAAGAAGAATTAAATATGCTACGAAACAATGAGCCAGATAAATGTCTTGGTTGGTATTGGATAAGCTTAAGCGAAATGCGCGAAGTAATAGAGCATCTTTTTTATCCCTTACAACAATTTCTGAAGCAATTTCAAAATTTGAAAACAGTTGATAATCTAAAGAATATGGCTACTACCTACTAACAAATAAAATGTCATGCAAATGTATTGCAAATGTCATCAAAATGACGATTGGACATTAAAAGATCATAGATATTTTTGTAGTATATGTAAATATAGTAAATATTTGTATATAATATTTATTTTATTGTAATTTGATTATTAATTGATATTCTTATTTATTATTTTATTTTACAGATATTAATTGTTTTATAATAAATAATTAGTAATTAGTAAGTAGTAAGTAGTTATAATCAATATTGTTGTTAACAAACTATTTATAGTTTATAATAATTATATAGTAGTTTTAGATTTTAAGAAACAAGTTTAATTATTGTTATTATTGTTATTATTGTTATTATTGTTATTATTGTTATTTTGTTTCTTTTGTTTCTTTTTCTTTTGTTTCTTTTGTTTGTTTTTGTTATTGTTTTTGTTTTTGTTTTTATGTTTCTTGGATTTTTTAGATGCTTTATTTTTTTTATTGTTTTTCTTTGCTTTATTATTTACTTTTTTATTTTTATTTCCTTTATTGATTTGATTTCCTTTACCTTTATTGTTGTTCTTTACATTATTATTTTTATTTCCTTTATTGTTTTTCTTCCCATTATTGTTTTTCTTTACATTATTATTTTTAATTCCTTTATTGTTGTTTTTATTTCCTTTATTGTTTTTTACATTATTTTTATTTCCTTTATTCTTCTTTAGAGTATTATTTTTATTTCCATTAATTTTATTTCCTTTATTCTTCTTTAGAGTATTATTTTTCTTTCCATTATTATTCTTTCCTATATTCTTATTTCCATTTTTTTTCTTTCCTTTATTATTTTTAACATTGTTTTTCTTTCCTTTTTTAGGGTTTCCTTTTAGAGATTTTTTTCCTTTATTAGGCTTTCCTTTTCCAGATTTTCTATTATTTTTCTTTCCCTTACTTTTTTTTCCTTTATTTCCTTTACCTTTTTTCCCTTTATTTTTCTTTCTTTTAACATTTCCTTCTTTACCTTTCTTTTTTCCTCTAAGTTTCTTACCTTCTCCTTTATTATTCCTTCTTCCTTTATTATTCCTTTTTCCTTTACTTACTTTACCACTCCTATTTCTCAGTTTTCTTCCTTTTCCTCCTCTTTTCTTTCCCTTATTTCTTTTCATACCCTTTTTAATTCCGCTACTTCCTTTTCTACTTCTCTTATTCCCTTTGCTATCTCTCTTCTTTCCCTTCTTTCCCTTCTTTTTCTTCTTTCTATTTCCATCCACTTCAACTAAAATATGATTAGGCTTATCGTTAATTAAACCACTTTTTTGCTGTTCATTTGATTCTGCAGGCGTGTTAATAGAATCAAAAGGAGATAAATTATCAACTGGTTGCAGGGCAATAATTGCTTTGTTAACTGCAATTTCAAGTTTACTTTCGACCATACTTTTTTCAGCTTCAGTAACAGTTTTAACTGTAGCTGATAACGTAATCCCAAAAATTACAAGTATTATTAATACAAATAATTTAAACTTCATTTAATAGAATTATAATAAAAGTTAGGTAATCTTTATAAATCAATACTAAATTATTTGTAAATAATTAAAACATAAACCAGTACTTAATATTTAACTAATTTATTTATTAAATTTTTATCATTAAATAATGAAAGTTATATAGTTATATATTCTAGTTCTTATTATAAACTGTTTCAATTTCTCCACTATAATAAGGATCTTTATTAAAAGTTAATATTTGTATTACAATAAATATATTATTATATATTATTATACCTTTTAGTAATTCTTTTACATCTTTCATTATACTACTCAATTTCAAAGCATCACTATTTATATGGTCAATTAATTGTTTTCTAGTATTCCAACATAAATTCTTTTTATCTTCTTTGCCGAGTTTTAAATAGTTTTCTACGTTTTCTGTCTTGAGTCTATAGCATGTATCTAAATCTAATAAGAGATTTCCTAATTTATCCATTTCTTTTATTAATTTATATTTATTATTAAGGAATAATAATTTTATTTAATTATACTTAGTATTTTATTCATAAAATTATATAATAGAATTAAATATGTATAATGACTTAAATAAAAAAGAATACAATTATGTTGTAATTGGGACATCAATAACGGAATCAATAATATCTAGGTAATATAATATTTGTTATGAATATAATAAAAATAGTTATTTAGCTAAAAACGGAAAGACTACCATTCAATTCGATGTTTCTAAGCATTATGGAGGAGATTGTAAAACTTTTAACTTTCGGGAATTAAATTTATGTAATATTTATAATATAATATATAAAATTACTTATATTATACAGTTCTTAACGATGTAAATTCAAACAAAGAAGTATATTATAAAAATATGAAAGTTTTAAAAAATGAAGCTGATGAATTGGTAAAATCTGATAACTTTAGAGAATATAATATTGATTTAAATTTAAAGTATAATTCATATATGATATTAATACATTTTATTAATACAATTTTATTATTACCTTTTTTATTAGATTCTTATATGGTAAATCTAAATCAACAGATGAACTTTCAAACTCGAGAGCATCTAGCTATATGGAATTTATGTCTACTAAAGATATCTTTCTTTATTTTGAGGATAAGTATATAAAGGTTCCTTGTACTAAAAGCGATATATTCATGTCAAAAGAACTTGACTTAGGTGAAAAACAAAAGTTGTTGAATTTTATTCACTCTGTTATAAAACTTAAGAACATTGATTTAGATGTCAATTCTACTTTAGACTTCAATAAAGATATAGAAGTCGAAGAAAAGCTATTACAAGAACTTAAAGATAACTTAAAAAACAACGCAGATGATTACTTTAATTCAAATAACAATTACTCAAAAAGACTAGCAATTATAATAAAAAATGTTTTGGCAGATGCTAATCCAAATAATAGTTCATACACATTAGAAAATTTAATTGATAATATTTATAAATATTTATCATCATTACAAGTATATGACAATTCGCCATTTCTTATTCCCATTTATGGAAGTAGTGAGTTTTCACAATCGATATGTAGAATGGCGTCAATATCTTCAACAATATTTGTAGTAAATCAAAATATAACGTTTGAAATTACTAAGAATACTGATAGTAGTATTGCTAAAGAGTATAAGATAGTTGTTAATGATCCAGGTAATATAAATAATATGATATGCACTTTATATATATATTGATGTGAATTGTTTATTAATTTGTTATTAGATCAAGAAAAGTTTGAAATATATGCTTCAACTTTGATTATTAATGAAAGTTTTTTGAATGCGAAGTGTTTAAATTTACCAAACAATCAACAAATTGTTGATAGATATTTAAGTAATTGTAATAAAGAATATAAGTACACTACATTATTTATAATTAAACAAAATCGAAGACGCAGATCAAGAAAAGTAAATATTAACAAAACCATAAACATTATTATAAATTTTCTTATTATTTTAGGATGGTCCAGTTCTCTATCGCATTCCCAAATCAGACGATACAACTAATTATGGACTACACGGCTACGAATTCTTCTTAAATACTAACTCGGCTCCAAAGGACAGATCATTAGTTCAACTAATAATATATGGAAAAACTGAATTAAATATTGATAAGTGTAATGATGTTATCGACAAGTTTATCAAAATGCATATAGAAGAAATACGAAAAGAATATACAGAAACAGAACCTTCTAAAGAAGAAATAGTTGAAAAACTAGAAAAATTAGAAATAGAAAATGTAAACGAAGATATAAAAGTAATATTTGACTTCAGATTCTTACAAGAAATTCAAAAATACAAAGAAAAAATGTTTAGTCATGACAATATTTACTTTACTAAGAATGACTTTGAGTCGATTGATTTAGATTCTTATTATGTATATAATTATATTATATCTCTAATTACTAACTCTTAATTACTAATTCTTAATTACTAATTACTAATATATATTTAGAATAGTGCAGAGGATTTAATAAAGGAATTAAAAGTTGAAAAACTTGAAGAGAAAAAAGAGGAAAGTGCACAAGAGCATAAGGAAGTAGATGAGGAAGAAAACTTAATAGATGAATTATTTAAAGAGTTGACAAATAAATAGTATAAAAATAATAAGAAAAATAAATAAGTAAATAGATATAGTAACTAAGTTGATAATCTTATTATACTTACATAAATTTATCAATAAATTACTATTAACTAATACAATTATTTACAATTATTTAATATTATTTAAGAATTATTTATGTAATTAATTATGTAATTAATTATTAAGTTAAATTATTAATTTTGTTTAAATAAATTATCTCTATAGTCTTGTTTTCTTCATTCCTTGCTTCATTTTCTTCATTGCTTACTCCATATAATTTCATTTATATCTTGTTAAACTTTTGTCTAAGCATTCTTGCAGCTTTTTCTAAATCTTCTGTTGATACGTTTAATATCTCTTCAATACCGCCATATGTTTTATGATCATGAGCATATATGGAAGAATTCTCTAAGGCTTTATAATCATAATCATTTTTATTAGTTATCTTTCTCATTAATGTTTCTTCAGTGCTTACTTCGGATATTGGAGTATCATTATATAAGCTTGATAAATTTAGTAAGCCCATTTTTTTTGTGCAGTTGTTATAACTTTCAGGTTCTTTAAGCATGTAATTATTGATTTTTTCTACAAGCCATTGAGGTATGCTATATTTTAATTTAATGCAACTTAGTTCACCAAGTTTGATAGCTAATAAGTTTATATTGCATTATATTGTTTATATTATATTAATAAAATAAATAATAAACTTACCTTTAGGAATATTGTTACTAATACCAAATAACATCATATCGAAAATAGAATCCTTACTCAAAACATCAAAATCTTGGTTTAACAATGTCTTCATTGCTTTTAATTCAACTCTATCACTATTTCGTATTTTTCTTGGTTTACTAGTGTCAGAGTTTTTCGTAGTAGTTATAACACTTGCAATACAGTCTCCAATACTAACTGATAAATTATTTAGTTTCTCTTCTAATTTTTCATTTGGTTGCTTATCTAATAGCTTACTTTCTAGACTATTTAAGTTATTCAATATTTGTTGTTTTATTTTAATTTGAGTATTTGATTCACTAGCCTCTATTAGATTAACTATAGGAATCATATTATTATTTAGTTTATTCTTTGAGATATAGTTTAAGTTTGCCTGAATCATATTTTTGAATCGATTTTTGTTTATGTAAGTTTGTCTAGTTGTTCTGAAGTTGTAAGAGTATATGCTGTTTTTGAAAAGCATCGTTATGAACTTATTTGTGTTTAGTATATATGATTCATAATTTAATCCGTTTTTAACTATATAAGTAAATTATTTTATAAATATAAAATGTATAAAATACCTAATAAATCCATTTTATTCTTCAAATACCGAGGATAATTCCTAAACAAACCAAAAGATAGATTCAACTTATTCTTTCCAACTCTTCCAAGATGACTTCTTCCTTCTTTTCCATTTTTCATTCTCAATTCCTCAAACAAAGTTTTATTATAATTAACAGCTTCCTCATAATTCAAACTTGAATTAACATTATCTACACTCTTAACATCATTTAGCAAATTAATATTCAAATTATTCTCCAAATAGTCTAATTGTTCATTAATATAAGGCTCTTTAGTTACTTTATAATACTTTTCTCTTTTATCACTTAAATACTTTTTAACTAATTCAGTATATTTTTCAACATTTTCATTAAGTTTATTATTATTCAACTCAATATATGTACTATCGGTTATATTGTCTATAAAATCTTTCTTTGATAGATGCTTTACATACTTCAAAGAGATTTCTTGTAATGATAAAAATTCCATTAAGTTATTATAAAACTTGTCTAAGTCGGCTAAGTACTCAGGAGTTATGCTGGATTGACGTGATCTGGTATAGCCCCTCTTTTTAAGTGTTGATACTTTATTAAATAAAATATTTGCATTTCCGACAGTATATTCATAAGTGTTTAAATCATGAGCTGTTATTATTACTGGAGAGGACTTCATGTTCGACATACGGGAATCTTCTTTATAAATTTCGTCGAGTATATAGAAGAAGTCGCGGTTTTTACTTGTAAGATATTCGATTGTTTTATATTTGTTGAAGATTTCATTTTTAATTGTGTTTAATGGGGAGTCGATAAGTTTACGTGGAGTTGTATTTGTGATTATAACTTTAATTTCGTTAAAATCTTTAAATATTTGATAGATAACATTTTTATTCTCAGTTGACAAACTAAAATCTGTATTTAATGAATTTAATATTTTATCTTGACTAGTTAAAGCCGACTTATTTGTCATAGTTTCAATAAGTGTATTAATGAGAACATCTTTTCCTTTATCATCATAATTATTATTTAATTGTCTTATATTAGTTTTAATTCTTTCAACTAATGATGTGTAATTATGTAGTTTATTTGCTAGATTTAATATTGTATCTTGTGTGTCTTTTGGAAGATTGTCGTTATTTAAAGTATTAATTTGATTTTTAAATAATTGATTTTCCTTTGTTTCTTTTGAGGCTTTTTGTTGTTTTTTATCCTCTTGATTATTAAGATTTTTTAAAATTGGCTTTGAATATTTAGATGTGTTGTCTAAATTATCATTCATTTTAAATGAAGTATTATAAAGGTTTAATAATTCTTTATCATTGTTTTCATTATCTTTAAGGTGGTTTTCTAGACTTTCTATATAATACTAAAGTATAAAATACTATAATCTTACTTTAATTGCCAAATCAGTATTTCCATCTTTAAAAAAAGAAATAGCTTTTTGAACAAAATAGTCAGGTAATCTTTTATCTTTTTCATATATTTTATCGATTTGCTTATGATAAAATGACTTATTTTCCATTTCAGAATTAAGTACTAATTCTGATGTTAATTTTAAGTATGTTTTTGAAAGTGCTAGTTCTTTGCCTACAAAGTTAGTCCAGTTTGATAATAAATCAGAAAGATAATTAAAGTTTTCGTTAATTTTAAAAGAGAATGCGAATAACTCTAGTAAAGTTTCATTAGCAGGTTCTCTTGATCTGAATAATGAGGAAGATAAGAAGGAAGATCTTAGTTTTAGATAGTCGTTTTTGATATTCTTGATTTCTATTCCGAGAGGAATGATGTCTAATAATAAGATTAAAATTAATTTACTTGATGTCTGATAATATAGCTTTGAATTCTGTAAAATCAAGTCATAAAAGGCATCTTTTTCCTCACTTTTTAAATTTTGGCTAAATGATATCATTTCAGGAAGAAAACTAAATATTAGAAAATTTACTTACTTAACATCATCATAAAATAAGGTAAATAGATTTCCGATTGATTTACTATTTAAAAATAATTGTTCTGGAATATTTATTGATTTTCTTAATGTTTGAATATTGGTACTATATTCCTTAACAAATTGCATTAATAAATCAGATGATATTTCATTTGTAGAATAAGCTCCTTCTAGATTTAATTTAACTAATATAAGAAAGTTTTCGGCAGGATTATAAATATTTGATAAGTTATTAAGTCTGCTAGAATATTCTATTTTTAAGTTTTCTATGCCATGAGAAGAATTACTGCTGCTTGAGTTTATTTTTGTGACCATAGAATAAACAATATGATTCATATAATTCAAAATAAGTAAAGAGTTGTTATAACAAAAGTTTTCCTTCGTATAGAATGAGATATACGTCTTGAAGACATTAAAATCAAATAAGTCTAACTTGTACTCATTATGTTTTAAAACTTTCAATATGTCAACAAGCTAAAAATTGGTAAAAATATAAGTAAAAAATATTTATAATTATTATACATAATTTGTTCTATCTAAGTAAACACATCTTGTAATTAAATTCTGCATTGAATCAAACTCGATTTTATTAAAAGCTTCATTTTTAAGCTTTGAGACAGTATTCATGAAATAACTCATTGATTTATCAATATTAGTATTAGTATAAATATCTAGCAATAACGAAACTATTTTTGTATTTTGACTTTTCTCACATTGTGTTGCTATTTTTGATAACTCAGTAAAGTTATTATTATCAAGAATTTCAGTTAATTTATTGATTAAATTTTTGTCGTATTGATTAAGGTTCTCATAGTTTTTAGCAGATAACTTATCAGTGTTGTTATTGTTTTCTGTATTGCTTGTATCGATAGTTGTTTTATCTAAATTAAACAAGTTTGAATTATTTATCCTTTCAATATCGAAGCTTTGACTTGTTCCGATTAAATTCTTAATATTATTAAGCTTTTTTTCAATTTTTGTATTTAATGTTTTGTCAAGTAGATTATTAGTAAAGTTTGTAAAGTAGTTGTTGTATCTGTAGAAATATGAATGGTTATAAAGTAATGATATATTAGTAATAGTTATAAAGCAATAATATAATAAATATATTTAATATATTAAATATAATTACTCTGTTTGAAACAACTTAAATTCTTTTGATTTTATTGATTTAATTGATTTTCCTATATTAACTTTGTCTTTAAAGAAATTAAATTCTTTTGAGTTTTTCCATTGTTTGTTAACGTCATTTTCACCTTCCTTTTTTGCCGACATGTCCGATCGATCTTGTCGCTCACTGTCTTCGGATTGATTTTCCCTTTTATTTAGATTTTTAAGAACTCTTCCAGTTTTTGTTGATTTATTCTCTTCAATTTCAACCTCATCTATAGTTTCTTCTATATCATTATGCCCATCAATATCTGTTTATAAAATATTTAGAATTTATTTATTAGGTAATAATAAATATTAATAAATTACTTGTATCATTTACTCCTGACATTTTGCATTTTTGTACAAGAAGTAAAGAGTTAAGATTTGATTTAGAGATATTTGATTTTGTGTGTAGTTTGTTATTAAGACTTTTAACTTGTTGAAAAGCTTTCAACATTTTTAATATTTTAAATAATTAATAATTTATATGTATTTATTTGTATAAGTTTATATTTATTTATATTTGTTTATATTTATTTGTATTTATTTGTATTTATTTGTATTTATTTGTATTTATTTGTATTTATTTGTATTTGTATTTATTTGTATATATTTCATAAGGAATTTATTTTGGGGATTGGGGATTGGGGATTGGGGAT
>Ga0100378_1006653_pt1 | contig 10410 bp, 13 predicted proteins | sample CryGeymeta201502_FD_81535 | JGI IMG/M metagenome (GOLD analysis project Ga0100378, IMG submission 81535) | Groundwater microbial communities from Crystal Geyser aquifers in Utah, USA - Crystal Geyser metaG 2015-02 | ecosystem: Environmental > Aquatic > Deep subsurface > Groundwater | place: USA...
AATTTTTTCAGCTTCAAATTGAATATCATTCTTGACAAAATTAGCTTCCATTTCATTCATTATATCTTTAGCCTTTTATAGTAAATGCCATTTAAAAAATTAATTAAATACTTTTTCATAGTTCGGATTATTTTTACTTAAATATTCTATTAGAGATCTTGTAAATTCTTCTAGTTGTTCATTTAGTTTATTAGTTTTATATGCATTCTCAAGTCCAGATTTTACTATGTTTATCTTTGATCCAAGAATTTTATATAAAATTGCTGTATTTCTAAATACAATGGAATATCTTGCATCTTGAGGAGCCTTTCCAGTATTACCTTTATCCATAGCCTAAATGGATAAAATATATGATGTAATATTATTTACCTCTTTAATACCATCTAAATATTTTTTCTCTGTTTCAGAAGCTTCATTAGCTTTTCTATTAAAACTTTGTGATAACATTATAAAATTAAACATAATGTTAAACATTTTTGATTCTCTACTGTCTCGATAATCTTTTGATTTCTCACTAACACTGCCAATTAAAATACCTCCCATTTTCTATATTTTAGTTTTAATTTAATTAAATTATTCGTTTTGGGAAGCCTATTATCAATTAATTAAATTATTGATTTTAAATAATGAATATGGAATTATATTATTAATATCATATTAATTATATAAATAATGAATAATCGAATAAATAATAAAAAATTATATGAAATTAAATAAAATGCTTAAATATCAATAATATTTTATTTAATATCTTAATAATTAATTAATATCTATTTATTAAGCTTGACGCTTATCTTTAAGATCTTTTACCCTATATCTAGGCAATGATAAAAATTCTTCTAATACTTTCCAAAATTCAGTTTGAATACATCCATCCTGATGCCTTTTAACTCTATGAATCTATTATAAATTAATATAAGTTATATAATTTATGTATAATTTATTCATGAGTTATGCATGAGTTATGTATGAGTTATATATAAGTTATGTATAATACTTACTTCTAATATTTTAACATTCCACTTTTTCACATTATCGATCTTAGGTAAGTCATTATATTTCAAATGAAAACCTTTCACTTTTAAAAATATATTAATTATTGTTTCATTCTTAGGCCAGTCGTTAAATTCCCAATCATCTCCTTTAACAAAGACTGCAACTACTTTTTTCCAATCATTTTTTTCTAGTTTTCTTACATTATTTATAATCTCAAAAGTAATTTCTTTCCCTTTAATATTTCTCTTAAAAGAAGTTTGGAAGTTTAACAAATCGATTTTGTGCTCTAAGTCTAAGTTGACATAGCTAACAATAAGAATTTAATATTAAGTTACTTAGAATCGTATAGAAATTCTTTTGCGTTTTCCAAACAAATATTTCCTGGTGTAAAACTTTCTGGAACTATTATTATAGCTCTTTTATCAAGATCATCATTATTTGTCAGCTCATCTAAAAATGATAAGTTTTCATTAAGTGTAGTGACTGGCTTAACCCTATATAAAGAATAATAGTGTTTTAATATATTATTTTTATAGTGTTTATAGTGTTTATATACGTTTTGGATTTGATAAAGTGTTTCTTACAGACATTAAACAAGTTTTCAAAGCTCTTAAATTTTAATGTTATATTGCGTTAATTTTAATGTTATATAACATTAATATTAATTATTCAAATATAACTTTTATAACTTACATGTGAAACTGAAGACCTCATGATTAAATTTCTATTAATTATTTTCTTTTCTTTTTTTAATAAATATTCTATAACCCTTAAATTTGGGTCGACACTTTCAAGCATTTTGCTATCATTTATCTAAGCATCAAATAAATATTTAGTATAAAAAAAAATTATTACATTATCACTTTCTCCTTTATTATTAAATAAACTTTTATAATCTTCTTCACTTATAACAGTTTCAAAAGGATCGTTTTGTCGCTTTTTCCCAAGTAATAAAAACGTCTTTGATCTAGAATCTTGATCGATTATATCAATATCTTCTTCTTTTGCGCTACTAAAATATTGATTGATTTTTTCTTTATCAACAGCGCTGATAATATCAATTTTTTCACTTAAGGCTTTACTAATGTAATCAGCGAATGAGAAATCTTTATGTGTAAGATAAAACCACAAGCTACCGAGAGTATATAATTTTTTAGTCTGCATTTGCATACAAGCTGTTTTTAAGTAAAGTTTTATATTAGTAAAGATTTATAATAGGATTATAAAGTATTACCTGTTGGTACATCTAGTTTAAGTTTGATTTTATTATCGAATATTAAGGAGTTTCCACTTTTATCTATTTTTTTCTTTTGGCTTATATGCTCACGTAATATTTGTAATGGATCAATTGTTTTCTGCATTATTTTAATATAAATAAAATTAATAATTTAATACTAAATTTATAATTGATGTTTATTACTTTGATTTTAAATAATCTTTTAAGTAATATTTTAAATAATATTTGAATGTTTATTTTATTTAAATATTTTAAATATTATCATAGCGATAATTATTATTCATATATAAATATATTAATTTCAATTTTTAAATTATAAATTTAAATTAAATCAATGACAACAATGAATGAAAATACACAAATTATGTTACGAAATAACGCCAATGATTCCAAAGTTCTAGATAAGATAGTATTTATAGGACAACGACGAGCCGTAAAGTCATCGAAAGACGAAAATTTAACAAAAACTAAGATTGAAATAGTCAAGTAATTACACAACTTTCTTAATTTTATTAACTTATTTAAATTAGAAAGTATACCGCCGAATATAGTTTAAGATTTTCTGGCTACTTACTAAGAGGAATAGTCATTTTATACAAAAAAGATCTTGACAAGATATGTAAAGACAACGAACACTTCTTTGATTTATTTCTACAACGACAAATTAATAAAGAAAAGTCTAGCAATACATCTAAAAAGCATTTAAAAGGGACAAAAGATTCAAAAGATAATGACACCACAACAGAAAAGAAAGAAAAGAGAGTGTTTGATTTTCCTAGTTTTGGCCTTCTAAGCGAGCCGTTAAATCTTAGCAATGTTATGATGAATGAAAAAAATCCTGATGTGCTTTCTACTATTAAGAAGAGTAATTTATATTAACTTAATTTATTATTTATTTAGAGCTTGATGATAGCAAAAAGAAATTAAAAAAGTTAAAAGACAAGAGAGAAGAAAGTAAAGATGAAAGTAGGATTAGAGGAGGTTATTTGGGAGTGAGCAGGGCAAATGAGTCTACTAAAGTTGATGAAAATCAAACTACTTATAATAATATTCATAATAACTTTCATGATAATGAATTATTCTCACAAATGATAAACTTCGATCCTTCAGGTTATGATGAAAATAAAGTCGAGTCATCAAATATGCATTTAAATGAAGAGCCAAGGAATATATTCCAACGAGATGATATTAATGAAAATATTGACAATACTGGTCAGTTTAATGATTTTCATGATAATAATTACCCAATAAGAGAAGAAAGTAAAAAGGATGGTAATGCAAGTAAATCCATAATAAAATCCCAAACACAAAAAACCTTTAATAACGAAAAAGAGCCAGAAACAAAGTTAAGCAAAGAACAAATTGACGAATATCTCTCAAAGATAAATTTTAAAACTAATTCAGCAGGGAAGAGGAAAATAAATAAAAAATTTAAATACGACTACGAAAGGCAGATAGACTACACTGAAAAACTAGAAGAATTTATACCAAAAGAACAAAAGGACTATTTTGCTATATCAGTAATTATTATTATATAAACATTAGTCGCAAATATATAACAAATACTATAAAAATATTATAACTGGAATTGAGCTAGAAAACTTTAAGTCTTCAATCAATAAAGCAGGTGAAATATTTCAAGAAGAACACAATACAGGATATGAAGAAATGATTAAATTAATATTTGATAATCAAGTTACAGTTCTTGATGATGCTAATAATAATATGTTAGGTGAAAATGATAAAGATAAGAAAAATATTGACTCAAAGTTTTCAAGCTCTGTAAAATCAATTGAGAAATTCAGACAAGAAACAGCAGATAAACGAGTAAGTATGGGTGGTTCAGATGTGAATCCTTTAAATAATAATAACTTCGACCAAAACGATGTATTTAATGATTTCAATGAGTCTTTCAAAGTCCTGAACTTATCAAATAAAAATAATCTTATGAATAATATTAATAATGTAATTATGGAAGAAGATTCTAACTTTAACTTAATGAATACACTTACAAATAATAACTTCCGAAGTGTCTTTGATAATTTTAATATTGATGTAAACGATGCAAATGAAGCAAATGATGATGGGCCAATGGATTATTATGAAGAAATGAAACCAGAATATGAAAAAAAGGAAGAGCAGCTTAATAAAACTATTCAGAATGAACTAATAAAGTAAATTTATACATAATATATAAAAAAATTAACCTTTATAGGCATATCTATAATATAAAATCAGGAAAGGAGTTAAAAATCAAATCCTTTGCGGAGGAATTAAACATAGAAGGAATTAATAAGATCAATATGAGTGTGAGTACTAAAACTTCACTGGCTTTCTATAATTTATTAATAGTTGCTCAGAATGAGAAGATAAATTTAAAGCAAACAGAGATGTTTGGAAAAATTACAGTTTAATTAATAAAGAATTTGTTTAAAGGGTAGAGTTTAATGCATAGAGTTAAATGAGTTAAATGAGTTTAATAAATATTATAAGATAATTATAATTTAATTAAGTTAAGTTAATTATTTAATTTAATGTCTTTTAAGATAATGAAAAATTAATATTAAGTTAACAACATGTAATTATATAAGTTTACTCTTATTTATATAATGCATAAAGAACAAACTGAAACTCCAGCATCCAAGAATAATTACAATATGTCAAGTAAGTTAAAGCATTCACGATCATTAAGCTCTAAGAAAGAAGAATCAAATAATATAGACAATAATAAAAACTCCTCCCTTTCATTTGATAAAGATTGTTACTACAATAATAATTATAATGATAACTATTACAACAACAATAACAATAATGATAATTACAATTTATTTGGAAGAGATAAGCAAGAACTTTCTTTCAAATCAAAGAATGATAATTTTATGTTCTCATATGAAAGATTAGATAATAAGTATATAAACTAATAAAAATATATTTATTACTTGTAATAGGATTTACATTAGTGAATTTGACAATATTTTTAAGTCGCCTTATCAGGATATGAAATATAGTTCTTTTAATTCTTTCAAAAACAAAGTAAATAATCATATAGTTCCTATTGTAGATCAAATAACAAATAGACAAATAAATAAGTTTAGCTTTGAAGACTTTGCTGATTGTGATTATATTAACGATCAAAAAAATTATGGAACAAAGAAATGTTTGTCGCCTGAAAAGCATAAGTTTGTAGAACCTAGCAAACAAAATAATAAAGTTAAATTTACTTTCGATAATAATTCTGATTTAAATGCTTGTTTAGAAATAAAAGAAATAAAACCATTAGATTTAAAAAATAGTAATAATGATGAGTATTTAATTAATGAGTTACGTAAACCTATTCAGAAGAAACATCTTAATAACAGACTTGTTGAAAGTAAAAAAAGTTATTTTAACATATTGAAAAAAAATAAATCACATAATAAAAACCTTATTAATTATGGTGCAAAGGTAAAACCACTTAAGAACTTTCTTAATAAGGATAAAAATTATTATAAAGACGAAGAGTATAATTTACTTGGTCAAAAAAGGAAATATGATAATAAAATAGTCCAGATAACAGATACATCTAATAAATCACACAAATCATCCACAAAAGAGTCATTAAAAAAACATGAAAAATTAATCTCATTGGTATCAAAGTCAAAATCATCAAGTTCATCTAGTAAAAATAAAAGACAAATTTTAAGTAAACAAAACTCAGTAAAAAACAATTCCATTGAAATAAATACTACTTCAAAAGAAAGTGCTAAAAACTCCAACATTATAATTAAAGAAAAAGGTAATAAAGTATTGATGTGTAAATGCACTAATTCTAAATGCAAAAAATCATATTGCCCTTGTTTTGCTAATAGTACAGGTTGTAATAAGAAATGTGTATGTACAAACTGTCTTAACGACAAGTACACTCCAAATAAAAAATTAAAACAGAAACAAAAATCTACAAAAGAAGTTACATGCAATTGTACTTCTACTAACTGCCAAAAAGGATATTGCGATTGTTTTAAGTATAACAAAAAATGCAGTAGTTTATGTAAGTGTAGCAATTGTAAAAATATTGACAATATTAATAATGATAGCAGTAGAAATAATAATAGTGAAGTTAAAATTGATGAAAATACAAATGAATTTAAAGATGGAATGAAGATAAGTGATGATTTTAATTTCAATTCAATCATTTTTAATGACAAACTTCTACAGTAGTAAGAATGAAAGAAAGTAATGATGGATTACTTCATCTCTAATTTGTATAAATTATAAATAATTTTTCCTTCGAATATTCAAATAATATATTATAGCATATTATTATGTATAATACTTTAAATTTTCGTTTAATAGTATAGTATTTAATATTTATATTAATTTATCATTATTAATTTACTCTTTATTAATTTACTGTAATTACTGCAATACAGTTTTATAAATGAAGTCCAAAGTTTTAAAAATATTTTTTATTTTATTAATCGTTCTAACTTCTTATACTAAGTGTCATAGACCATGTGGTTCTGGCTTCTTAAAAACACACAGAGTACTTACAAAACCCCCTGATGAAAACACCAGATATTTAAAAGAAGACGTTTTTGAACCTATTCGAGTACATTGGGATTTCTCCTTTATCGAAAATAATATAGGAAAGTTCGACAGACAGGATTTAATAGATTTAAAAGAAAGAATAATGCCTAAAACAGCAGAAGTATTCCAAAACTTACTAAAAGTCCGAAGACTCAAAACAAAACTAAGGTTTCAAGAAACAATGTGTGAACAATACCCTATTCCTGATAAATATGAAATAAATGGTGATGGAGTTGATGCAGATATAGTTATTTTTGTTATAATTGATGATACTGGTTTCTTCCTACAAAATAGAATTGAAGCTGCAGCAATCCATTGTTTACAGCACTCTGAAACTAAGCGCCCTATAGCTGGTTATATCCAATTCAAACCCCAAATAGGAGTAGGTAGTGATCAAACAGCTTTAGATTATATGGTATGGCTTGCTCTTCACGAACTAACTCATGTTTTTGCTTTTAATGATGGATTATATCAAGATTTTATAGATGAAGACTTAAATCCTATCGGAGAAAATGCAGTATTAGAAAAAAGATCAGTAAGCGGAAGAAGTGTTACATTTATTAAAAGTCCGAATGTAGTCGCAAAAGCAAGAGAGCATTTCGGATGTGATAATATATTAGGAGTTCCTCTAGAGTATAATGGAGGTCCAGGAACAGCTGGAGCTCACTGGGCTAAAAGGTTCATGAACACTGACTATATGATTGGAGATAGCTATGGTGAAAACTTATTTTCTCCAATAACCTTAGCATTATTTATTGATTCTGGATGGTATAAAGTAGATTACAATATGTCAAATCTTTTCCTTTGGGGTAAAAACGAAGGTTGTGGCTTTATGGATTTTAGCAAGAAATGCATTAACGGAGGAAGTGTCAACAGTCCTTATGCTATGACGACACCATATAAAACAGAATTTTGTACTAACTTTAATAAACAAGTTTGTTCTACTTCAAATATATTTAGAGGAAGATGTATGGTAAAAAGATTTGAGAGAGATCTCCCAGCCACAGATCAGTTTTTTGATGAAAAGAATGTAGGTGGAATTGATCCTTTAACTGAACATTGTCCTATTGTTATTGAAGAGAAAAATGGAGAGAATTACTATGGAGGAAGTTGTAGAGTTGGTTCAAAATATGGAATAAGTGATTATGAGACGGTTGGTCCAACTTCTGCTTGCTTTATGAGCTCTTTACACATAAAAGGAGAAGGTGAGTATGTCGACGATGATGTGGTTGTTGATGAAAAAAGGAAAAACGCACAAAAAGTTGAATTACCTAATATGGCTGCAAAGTTCAGATTTTTAAGCAAAAAGAACAACTTGAAGCAAATACCAAAAAATAGTCTTGAAAATATTACTAAACAAAATGAAATTAAGAAAGAAATCCAAATAAACCAAGCCAACAAAGAAAAAGTAACAGATAAAACAAACATAGTTAACAACAGTAATAAAAAAGCTGAAATTTCAAAAATTACAAATAAAGTAGAAAAAGCAGAAAAGCCTAAAGCAAAAGAAAATTCTAAAGATGTTAAAGTAACGGAAAATACAAATAAAAATAATCAACTAAAAAAAGCAATTATAACAAAGTCTGATAAAAAAGACTCAAAAATAAATAATCAAAATATACACAAAGAGTCAAGAATAAAAGTAACCACTGAGACATTTAACACAAAGAGTGATTATAAATCAGCCTGCCTTAAGTTTTCATGTGAAAATGGTAGAATTCAAATCCATATAAAAGGAAATAAAATTCCATGTGCTGCTGACGGAAATAATACAAATATTCCAGGTTATCTAGGAAATGTAATATGTCCACCTTCAGAAGTTCTTTGTATTCCAAGTTTCATGTGTAAGTTCGGATGTATTGAAAAATATCATGATAAAAGATAGAAGAAAATAAGAAGTTAGAATAATAATATATCAATCAGATCAAGCAAATAATATTTATATAATCTTTTAATAAATAAAAAAACAATGTATAATATAAATTTAATAATTATAATAAAATATTATTTTTATTTATATTAATTAAATATTTAATATTCATAGTTTATTTTTTTGATTTTACATATATTATATCTTACTATAACATATTATATATTAATTTTAATATTCGATTTAAAATTATCTGCGCAACAGAACATTTCTAAATATGCTGCTTCACTTCCTCCAGAAATTATTTTCTAAATAATGATGAATAATGATGAATTTTATATAGAAATTATTTAAATAACATTTAAATCATTAAAATAAACTTACCTCTTTTAACTTTGCTAATTCAAGCTCTTTATCTTTATCTATTCCTACAAGTCTAAATATCAACTTAGCAAAAAATTCAGATATTTCATCTATTATATCTTCTGATTCACCTCCTTTTATTGTTCGCTTTAGTGACTGTTTACTAACAGATAAAACTTCCTTCCAACTTAGTTTTCCATTTCCATCAGTATCTATTATATTAAAGAACATTCCTAGCTTATCTCCAATATTTTCACTTTTTATAGTAATCATTCCATTTATAAATTGTTCGAGTGACATATAACCACCACTTTTTGTTGCTACTATAGTATTGAATATTTTCTTCGCTAAATATTCATCCTCTGTACTCATTTCTGGTACTCCACGGTGGAAAGTTTTGTTGTCGATACCAAGATTTGCTAGTTTTAAATCTTTATTTATGGCTATGCATAACTTGAGAAGGATTTTATATTGAATAAATTGGGAATAGATTTCTTCTCTTGCTAAGTTTTTGAATTTAAGGCATATTCTTGGAATATTTAATTGGATTAAATCCGGGTATATGCTGTCAACAAGGTTGTCGATTTTTGAATAGAAACTTACTTGCTTTTTAATGTTTTGATTAACGTATTTTAAATCTTTCTTTTTGCTTTCTGAACTAGGTGGGTAATTTTTCATTAGGTAGTGATTGTATTCTATAGATTCTTCTTTGAAAATCTATAATAGTTATAAGAATTATAAGAGTAGTTATTAATATTAGCTTACATTTAAACTTTTAAACATTTTCTCGGCTAATTTTTCAAATTTATAATAGTATTCATCTTCATTATACTCGCTTATACCTGATTTTATTTTTTGATAATTCTCAGGATATTTCGGTTTGTTCTTTCTTAATCTATAATCTTGAATTTTCTTTTTTTCTTCTCCTCTGATATTATTATAATCATCAATTAATTTTATATTTGATCTTTCACTATCATATTTTAATTTTAGATCCTTTCCATATTCTTTTTGCTTAAATTCATTTTCTCTTTTCTTCAAAGTAATAATATAGTCTTTATACTCTGCTATTTTCTTATATCTATCACTTGGATTAAGATATGGTTTTATTTTATCAATTCTACTTTGATCATCACTATAGTATATATAGTCAGTAACTTTATCAGTATCTGAGTTATTATTTAATATTTCTAGTTCTGGAACTGATTTATTTAGGTATTGCTTAGCTAATTGTGACTTTCTTATCTTATTCGTTTTATTCGTATTATTACAATTGATTTTGTTAGTAATTAATCTTGCTTCTGACTTATAACCACATTCAATTCTATTTTTTAAATACTTATAATTATTCTTAGAAAATTCTTGATTCTTCTCTTTA
>Ga0100378_1006663_pt1 | contig 10400 bp, 16 predicted proteins | sample CryGeymeta201502_FD_81535 | JGI IMG/M metagenome (GOLD analysis project Ga0100378, IMG submission 81535) | Groundwater microbial communities from Crystal Geyser aquifers in Utah, USA - Crystal Geyser metaG 2015-02 | ecosystem: Environmental > Aquatic > Deep subsurface > Groundwater | place: USA...
ACAAGCTAAGAGGAACTATGAAAAAAGCTTCAAAAGAATCAATAAAGATGGGTGCCTTAGTTGCAGCTCCTTACTTCGAGGAATACTACCGAGCGAAGATTATCTCAAGTACTTTTGGCATAAAGTAGTCAAAACTAAAGCAATCAAAGTAGTATTCATTGATTGGGGAAACAAGGAAAGTATCGAGGAGGCAGACCTCAAGGAGCTTCCCTAAGACTTGAAGTTGATTGAAAAGCAAGCCTTCAAAGCTAAGTTGTACTTAGCTAGACCCATAAATGGAGCCAGAAATCCCCAAATTTTAGAGAGAGTAAGAAATGAGCTGATGGACGGTGGGGAATTCCAGTTCAAGAAAGAAGGAGGATAGTTCATTTCAACCTATCGCAACAAGTAAAATATAAATTTATCACTCATAGAGAGAGGAATCGTTAAAAGTAACACGGCAATGGCGGACGAAGGAACAAAAATCCTAATTCAGGAGTTCGAGGCGATCCTAAAGGAAAGTAAGGTAGGGGTGTGGGAATGGAGCGACTCGGAGGAGGAGATCGACAAGGACGAAAATGATTGCGAACTGAATCCAAATTGACTAATGAATGAATCAGATCAGGCCTGTATATCTGTTCTTTGGCTTCACGTATTTCAGTGCTGCCTCATCCTTCGAGTAGTTGTGGTACTTCTGGATAATCTCCTCCATGAAAAATTCTTCGTCTTCATCATCTAACTTTTCATAAAAGTCTTCGAGTTTTCCCATCTTGTTTTCCAAGGTCTTCACTAAGATGAGGGCCAGAGCAGCTCCACAGAAGGGGAAGTCTCCTGACATGAAGGCAAGATACTAAATAGGAACAAAATTACCTTGATGCCGTCGATCCAGGCTTTTCGGAAGTCTTTAACATTGAACTTTTCTCCTTAGACAAGGACATTGAACAGTTCAACTCTTTTTTTGACGAGGTCCTTCTTCTCATCAGCAACCTGCTTCAGGAAGGACATATAGAATTGGTAGGGCGAATAGTTTCTAGTGATATCTCGGATCTCTTTTTGCTCAAGTTTCTTGTCACCCTCCCAGCCTTCGAACAATTCCTTGACTTTCTTATCTAGTTTCTACTGGTCCTGTTTTTCCTTGTTGACCTTATTATCTTGCTTTCCAGACATTTAGTCATCATCATCCTGAATATCCTTCAGCTTTTTGGGACCATCAGCAGCACTAAGATGCTTTTGCCAATTATTCTGCCTTCTTTCAATAAGATTCTGGAACAGAGCGCTCAGCCTTGGGAAATTGCTTTTCATGTAGGTCCTATCAACAAATTCCAGGAGATCGAAATAATCATCCTTTGTAAGGGCTTCAAGCTTCTTGAATTTTTAAGGAGAAGGAGGGCTAGCGAGGGAGAGAATGGATTTGATAGTATTCTTGATGTCCTCATAGTTTCCTTGAGGCTTTGAATCTTTTTCCTTTTAGTCCATAGAATCGTATTTTTCTCCGATATTTTCAATAAACTCGATGATAGCTTCATAGGGGAAATCGAAAATGCTGTCTTCAATTTGCTTGTTCTTGCTGTAGGCATAGAAGTGGTTAAGGAAGGATTGGAAGAGCTGAGAAATGCAGTATTTAATGATCTGCTTTTTGAGAATTTTGCAGATGATAAGCTCAGCAATGAATTTGACGTTGCTCAAAATTTTCTTTTTGGTTTGTCTGAGGAAGTCATCCTTGGCTTATTTGTTTTCAAATTCGGGGAATTTTTCCATCTTTTCATCAAAAGAGTGCTGAACCTTGCCGATAAGGAGGAATTTGAAAGGGTTCTCTTTTTGTTTGCTTCCTGCCTCAAATTTGAAGCTTTCGGGACTCTTCTTACAGAAATCATAGCACAGCTTAGCATAAGTGCTGGCGTACTTGGGCTGATCCCAAGCCTTCTTGATTGTCTCCTCAATCAATATTTGACAAACTTCTTCGCTTTCGATAAGGTAGAGCAAAAGATCTTTCTCGACCTCTCTCAAGTTTTCGGGGACAATCAAATTCAAATTGTAAACGATTTCTTTTCTGGCCAGCTCTATTTTGTCAAGAGTTTTATATTCTTCCATTTTTCTGTCCAAGAAGCCATCAGTCGCAGCTTTCTTTTTGATCAAGTCTCTGAACTCACGAGTCTAGAGGGTTTATTTGGCTCCGACTACAATGGTCACTTTAGAGTCTTCTCTTTGCTTGTAGCCAAGCTTTTCTGCCTCTTGAGCATGGTCTTTTCTTACTCCGGTCTTTATGTATGATCTTGAGTCATCAGGTTTAGCATTGCTGGATTTTTTGTTAAACTTTACTGGGTCTTCTTTCAGCTTGACCTCAACTTAACTAACTTCCCAAGCACTGATCTCCTTGGCCTTTTCTACCACTTCTGGGTTAGCCAGAGTTTATAATTGCTCCTTGGTGTAGCTGTTTATGAGCTCCTTAATTTTTTCAATTGAGAATTTGGTTGGTTTAGGCTCAGGAATAGGTTCTGGTTCTGGTGCAGGAGGCTCCTAAACTTGAGGAACTTCAACATAAGTTGGCTGTTGAGGTTGCTCTTGTCTTTTGTCCTGATAGTAAGTGTTTTTTTCATGATAGTTTTTGGGCCTGTCTTTTCGATGATCTTGGTCTCCCCTTTGGTAATTTCTCCTGTTTCCTTGATAGTTTCCGTTATGTTGTCCCTGTGGCTGAGTCTCATATGCCTGCTGATATCCCTAGTACCCTTGCTGACCGTATCCTTGTGGATTATTGTAACCTTGTGGATTATTGTAGCCTTGATACTGTTGACCATATCCTTGTTGATTGTTGTATCCTTGTTGAGGGTTTTGTTGATAGCCACCCTGGTACTGATTGTTGTATCCTTGATAGCCTTGGTTGGCATATCCTTCAGCGTAGTAACCTTGATTGGCATAGGCTTGCTGTTGTTGCAGGTAAGCCTCTTGTTGTGCAGCCAACATTCTATTATAGGCTGCCGAAGTGGCATAGTACATTTCTTCATATTTCTTCTGAAGTTAGGGTTTTCCTTCGAATTTTCCGTCACAATACTTAAACTCCACGATGAGTTCATCCAGAATTTTGTTGGGGAATTTTTCAATGTCTTCAAAAACATCTTGGATTCTGGGGAAATAGAAGAGGTGCTGATTCACCTCAGCTAGTTCGGAGGCGATTTACATTCTTCTGTTCTTCTCATTTTCTGTCATCCGCTTGTAGGGATTAAAGGTAGTTGCGTACATGCTATGTTGTAGGTAATCAAATTATGATAATCAAAGAAATAATAATTCAATTTTTAAATTCACTTATGCCTCCTTCAACAATACTCACACTAGAATTTACAATTTTCACAATACAATTATCGTATCAACCCTCAGATGAAACTGGAAGTGTCGTATTGGCAGCTTGCTGTGCCAGCGTTGTAGTCGTATAGTAAACTTTATCCCTTCCGAATTGGACGAATGCTGTACAAAAGAACTGTCGGCATGCCTCGAGCTAGTTTCCTCACAGTTGCCACATTGGGTTTGCTGTTTGGCTTGCTATTGTTGATACCGTTGATGAATCGGGCCATGTTTGTAAATTTTTCTGGCCGAATAATCAAGGTCTCTTCTGAATTACAGCCAGTTCGAAGTTACATGATAGAGTCATTTTTGCTCATACTTTATAGTTCTATACACTTTCTAAGAGAAATGACCTCCCCCACATACTCGCAAATGAGGGTCTTTTCTCCAATGTCTCTATCAGCTACCACATCGTAGCCCATTCCTTTTTTGAATTTGAATAGAAAAGGACCAATAGGCTGTTTTTTATAGTTTTTGTAGATCTTATACTCTTCTCTGCTCATGTGGTCCAGTCCGAAATCAAGGCTTTCTTAATTGCAAATATCTAGACTGCATTAAATCGGTTGTAGTTCCTAAGTGTAGTTCATGTTTTTGGCAAGAATAGCAAACATTAAGCTTTCCTTGTAGGTCTGAATATCCTATTTGCTCATCTACTGGTGGTTGTAGCAGAAGCTGTCCTTTTATCGGAATGGCTGAGTCACGCTTTCATCTTTCTTTTCCATCGGAGAATATTCATCGTAGGGAACCGTCTTCAGGCTGATCGACCCGCTTTCCTTTTTTCTCGAGGAGCATCCGAACTATTCAAGAGTTGACTGGCGAATGTTTGTTTTCAACTTCAGCTTTTCTGAATTATCATACAGTTACAATCGATTTAGCATTTACAGGAAACACAAACAACTACGTTTCTACCATAGCATTTTTTATGAAATTGTTTGGAGCACCTCAAGCAGTGGACAAATGCCTCTTTATGTTCCCTCTCCTCTCCACAGCTATGACAGCTGTCCTCTATAAGTTCACTCAAGTAGGCTTATTTGTCAAATTTACCCATCTTTTTCTGGTCACACTCCTCGCATAGACCTGTCTCCTTGAAGGATGTGCTATCTTTCCTCAAACAAGCCTCATGGTAGTAGTCTTCACATAGAGTGCATTGAAGCATGGCGGCTTTTCCGCTCCAACCATCACACTTCTTGCAAATTTTGATTTTTCTCTTGGCGACCTCGATGCTGGGGTCTTTGTGCTTGTGGGAGGTCTTGTATCTCGTGACGAAGTTGTGGACTTCTGTTAGGAATTGCCTTGATGTGAGTCCAGCATGGTGTGTCTGTAGCATTTTGATAAAGGTATTGAGATTATGAGTGAAGGTGTTGTGTTTGCTGATGGGGAATGTCCTGATGTCAGGTGGTTGGAGGGCTTTCTGGGAGCGTTGTTTTTTAGGCATATTTTTTTATACTTAAATGGAGGGAGTAAATTAATAATAAGTTGGCGGTGTCGAATTTATATAAAGGGACAGACCACTCTTAGCAATTCAAAAAGACACAATATGTGAACATTCTTATAAGCTCTAATAAAACTAGTTATTTCTAAAAAAAAATTGAATAATATGCTTTCTCCTCACTCTCAAGATTTTCGCTTTGAGTTGCCTCCTGAGTCTGATCTTTGTCGAAATATGGACTTGAGGAGCAGTGGTAGTCCTTCAAATGCAAGAGATTCAGATATCTCGGACCTCATCAGTATAATGACCCAGTTCGTCCGAAGCCAACAAAAAAGGCTGCCAAGAGATGATTAAGTTTTGGAACCCAGAGATAGAGGTGTAACAGTGGAGTTACCCGAGAATGTCCATGACCTTAAAAGGGGAGGTCTTGAAAAATTCATTACTGAGCTATGTAAAAAAGTTTGGTCAATTGCGTTCAATTACTTTTCAAAAGGAGAGCTCACTACTGAGAACACAAAGATATACGCATCGGAACAGATTTTAAAGAATTTAGTACATTTATGTTCAAAATTCTCATTAGGAAAGTAATAATTTCGGGTGATCAACCGTTACCTGCAAACTGATGTGCTCAACTACATGTGGCACAAATATCCGATGACCGTCAGCAAGGAGGTCAACCGAACTGTGAATAGAGTCGTCAAGGAGGTGGACTACACCAGTCTTCCCTAGCACAATTATTTGAATAATGCCAATTTCGGCCTAAAGTATCGAGACAATGGGGAATACAATGATTTCATCATGAAGGCCATCAACGAGGTGCTCAAAAAGACAAATAATAGAGTGCAAAATACATCAGTCTACGAAAGATTTGAGCAAAGAATCAGTGACTTGTTCGAACTGGTGATGGACAGTTAATTCATGGAAGAAAAGGAAAAGGAGGATATGAATAGGCAAAGGTCGAGCTAGAATGTTGACGAATGGGAAAACTTCAGTCTTTAAATGACTCTCAACACGAACATTCATCGCAAGGACACCTATGAGAAAGCCAAAGAATCATTCAGTTTAACCAATAAAGCCAAGTATCGTCAGAAAGTTCAGGCCTATACTCATTCTAAAATAGGTAAAAAGCTTCCAGACTCAACAAGTCACTTTACGGACGAGGAGATAGCTGCTCATAATCTGACTATTGAGAATCCTCAGGTCAACAGATTCATTTCAAAATGGTGCGAGTAATTGTAAAAGAAATTCGAGAAATTTTCATACTTGGACAATGTGACGGAGGAGGTGTAGAAGAAAAACAAAGGAGTGTCTGGAATAAAATAAATGAGGGAGTGCCTAAAATCATTTTTGGTTGAAGAGAAGTAGAAGATTGACAATGAAATGAATGATCTTGTTGATAACAACTATATGCTTCAGAGTGACTTGATGGCCAGGCAACTCTGCATGAGTGGGTGCAACTCAATTGAAAAGTACGAACTGACTGCAGCCAAGTACTCTCTTGACATTGTCAATAATTTGCATGCTTACACGATCAAATATCTCAATCGACTGATTCACGGTCTTCTCACTGCGACTCTCAAGTTCAAGCAGCAATACCACAACTTAGATATCAGTTTCTCCTTGATTACCCTTCAGATCATGGACCTATTTCGGTGCAAGTTTACTTCGGGGGAAAAGGAAGTTATTCGAGTCTATAACGAAGTCCTGAGGCAATGCCAGTCAAAGTAGAGGAATGTTGAGCTTGTTAGGGTGGTGAACCGTCTTCATAAGGGAACTAATGATATTCTCATCAACATCAAGTACAGGAATATACTTTGCTAAATCCAGCTGGCTGTCAATAGCAATAAAAGCAACTTCATAGAGTTCTCCAATGCATTCAACCACTATTTCTATTAAATCAAGCGATCTTTGTTCGGACCTATAACTGAGCTATGCAGCATCTGGAAATGCTGGGACACACGCTTCGGTCTGTACTAGAGCATAAAATGTCAAATTGAGAATCCAGACAGGATCATCCACAAAAGTGACTGTCTTGACCATGAATAATTTGAGCCATACTTCAAGCCATTTATATGCAATAAATGCTACTGCCATTACTACGACAATGTCTATATAAAAAATCATCTTAAGTGCAAAAAATGTGATTACTGGATATGTGCCAAATGCTAAATAAACTAATCGGACTGCCTGAACATTCTGAATGCTGCTTTTAAGAAAGAGGTGGTGTCGAAGTGCAAAAAAATATAAAAATAACAGGAGATTCCATAGTATGGCATATGTCTGCTGATACACTGCTATGAGACAAGGATTTAGCCTTTCAGGAAGGTGGTGAACAAAACATCTTGCCGAATCATGGGTGTCAAAAGTAAAAAGATATACTAAATATGCGATATCAGTACTTCTCAAAGCTGTTCGAAGTTCAAATAAAATTATTTAATATTCAGGATTGATAAATAGTATGGAAAGAAACACATAAAGATCGATGATTAGCAGATGAAAGAGTTCAGTACGCAGGAAAAATTAAGAAAAGCTTACTTGACTCACTCGGAAAAGATATGCATCAACCAATAAAATATTGATAGCAAACAACTTGCCACTCTCTTCGACTTGGGAAGCTCGAAGTAAAGGCAAAAAATAAATCAAATTCAGCTGGTCGGAAATAATATAGAATCAGTCGATTCTATCCTGAAGTTGTTCCCTAATGTTATTACACTTAATTTGGCCGATAACAAGCTCAAATAGTTCAAAACCATGAAGCAGCTAAATAAACTGGAGAAGCTGAGCATCGACTCCAACAACATCGACGTGCTGCCCTCTGAATTGATGTACCTGAAACAAATCAAGGAACTGTCAGCGTCGAAAAATAATATTCGAGTCCTTCCCAAAGGCATCGGAGACCTCAAGGATTTACGATCTCTGTGTCTCAGCAGAAACAAAATATAATAATTACCAAGCTAAATCGGAAAACTACAACTTGTTAATTTGAATATATCGGACAATGAAATCAAATATTTGAGGGATGAAATTTTTGAAATGAAGGACCTATAGGTACTAGAAGTGCAGACGAATAGACTGTCTTCAATCAATCCTTTAATAAAAAACATGAGCAAGCTTAAAATTTTAAATCTTAATCATAATCAGATATTAAATTTCCCAATATAGCTTGCAGAGCTCCATCAGCTATTGAAGTTAAATTTATCCTACAACAAACTCCAGGAGGTACCCCCAGACATCAACCAGCTCACTCGACTGCAATAGTTTTACCTTTCCAACAATGAGCTAAACAACAAGAAAGGTCGGAAGTTCCCCGATATTAATGTTTTTTGGGACTTGACGGTCCTTGACTTGAGCCATAACTACCTTGAGTTCTGTCCCAGATTTGACTCAATAATGAATCCCCTGAACTTGCATCACCATGGACGGCAGCTTAAAAACTTCAACATATCTCACAACCACTTGAAAAAAATTGAATCTTTTGAGCATATTTAAAATCTTGAGGAGCTCTACCTCAATAGTAACTAACTGGAATAAATATCAGATACGATCAATTAACTGAGCAACTTGACAAGGTTGAACCTGTAGATCAACAGGCTAAAGGAAATTCCTTCTCTAGTCCTGAGTTCTCTGACGAAGCTAGTCCTCAGCCGAAATCAGCTTCGCTCGTTTGAGTACCACAAACTGAAGGATCTTGAGGATTTGGACCTGTCAGACAACTGCCTCACTGAAATGGGTTATAACTACTTGCCGAAGGTATTAAAATTAGCCATAAGCAACAACATGATCGAACATCTTGAGCTATTCGAGTATCCAAAGATAAAGGAAGTGGTAGCTAGCAATAATAAGCTGGTTGAATTCCCCCTCTTTCATAGCCGCAACAGGCCTAAAAAACTTCACTTAGACTACAATCTTATTGAATGCTTTCCCACAAATTGTCAGTTTTTGAACTCTGTTCATCTACTTAACCTGGCTCATAACCAACTCAAAACAATCCCCTCTAAAATCCAAAGAATGGTCTCTCTATAAAATAGGGCTTTGTAGCTAAGTATTTCATGGATTATTTAGGTTCTAATCCCATCAAATAAGTTGAAAGCTGGAATTTCATTGCTCAGAAGGCGACAATGGCAACTTTGAAATTTTTGGAGGGAAAGAAGGATCTATAGATCAGGGAGAACCCGAAGATCACGAAAGAAGCAACTATGGGAGAGATTGAGGCGAAAGATTCGAGCCTGTAAGATGATTGATTCTTGATGGCATAATTTTACTGTAATATATGAGTTACACGAAGTAAAATCTGAGAAGGTTCAAAATCCATTACTCACCTCAATACATCCAGGTTCACCTCTTGCTATGCAGATTGTCCCCATCTTGGAGCACTTCCGAACCCAAATACTAATCAATAAACGCACAAATGCTGTCCAGTTCGAAGGTAGCTCACAAAACATTCAGATATATCCAAACAATTCGAGTTCTCAGGCAGCTACGAAACTAAGTATGCTTCTCTGATCCTGGGTCTCATCTAAATTTAAGGAGATTACTTTTTGGTCTTTGTCGAGCAGGTCTATCTTCAGGCACCTCTGCCTCCTGACCAAACACCAGTATACCAGCTAGCATCGATAAGCTACCTGGAGTACAATAAATTTGTCAGCAACAGGCAAAGAGACGTCTTTTAGGTCCTCCAGAGGGAGATATTCAATTTCAGCTTTTACTACTCTTTCAGTCGCGACCTGACTTTATGCTATCAGAAATGGAGGACCTAGTTAAGGCCTAAGCCGAGAGATATGTTTTTCTGGAACGCTGGAATGCTCAAAGCTTTGAACGTTGATGAGGCAAATATTGAGTGGTATGTTCCTGTCTTTCAGGGACATTATGGTCGATTTTAGGTCACTGTTGGGAACAGAATGGTAAAATACTACCTCATCTCCAGAAGGTCGAAGTACCGTTCAGGAACCCGATTTTACAACAGAGGCATAGACTAAAACTCAAAATGCGCCAACTTTATCTAAACCTAACAAGTGATTGTTTTGGGTAGTTAAATAATCAGTATGGTAGCCTTGTCAGGAAGTCATCCCATTTTCTGGGAGCAACGATCTCAAGGCGACAAGATAAGACTGACTAGGAACAAAGAACTAACAACCCTACCCTTCATCGAACACCTGAATCAGATAAAAGCTGACAATGGAAGGACCCTACTGATTAACCTGCTGGACAAAAGCAAAGAAGGATAAAATTTATTAACAACTGCCTTGGAGCAAATAATCGACGAAAATGCTGTTACTATCAACAGTTTTTGCAGATATGTCTACTACGACATCAGCGAAAGCTTTCGGAAAGGATCTTTGGGAGAAGTATTTCAAATCTTATCCAAAATAGATCCTTTGCTTAAATAATTTGGTTTTTTCAGGTGGGAGTATCTGAAAAATGATATTAATCGCTTGCAAAGAGGAGCCATTCGAGTCAACTGCCTTGACTGTCTCTCCAGAACTCAAAGGTTTCTTCAGGCATTTTTCTTTTACCAAGTTCAAGAGCAGCTTCATCATGCTGAAGTTACTTCTGAACCTACTTCTGGTGCAATGATAGCTGAGCTTCTTGCTGGCTCATAGGACGAAATTAGTGGCTTAATGCTGGGCTTTAAGTGTCTCTGGTAAGAAAAGGCAGC
>Ga0100378_1006665_pt1 | contig 10399 bp, 7 predicted proteins | sample CryGeymeta201502_FD_81535 | JGI IMG/M metagenome (GOLD analysis project Ga0100378, IMG submission 81535) | Groundwater microbial communities from Crystal Geyser aquifers in Utah, USA - Crystal Geyser metaG 2015-02 | ecosystem: Environmental > Aquatic > Deep subsurface > Groundwater | place: USA...
TACATTCTTAGAGTTTATTAAGGATAAGGATTATGCCTACCAAACAGAAACAGAGAAAGAGCTAGACGAGATGGCCGCTAAGGCAAAAAAAGAGGGATATTTCGAAGCCTTAGAGACAAACTATACTAGCATGCTCGAAGCGCTGAATCATGATAAAAAAGCAGACGTAGTAAAAAACCGCAAAGAAATTCAGGCCTTATTGGAAGAAGAAATTGCACGTCATTATTATTATCAGTCTGGCCGTTTTGAAATCGCATTTTCCCATGATAATGAAATTGCTGAAGCTGTGACAGTCTTGAAAGACCCAGCAAAAGTTGAAAAGATTCTTCAAAAATAAAGAAGGCATACCTTCGTAGTAGATTACTTGCTTAAAGAATGCCTGAACTTATAGATATATTCCTTCTCTTATTGGCTGGTGCTCTTGGTGGATTTTTATCTGGAGTATTAGGGGTAGGAGGAGGAATCATTTTTATTCCAATTCTTGATATTGTACTCAAGCAATATGGAATTGAGGAAGAGGTGGTCAAATTCATCCTTTCCAACTCTTTGGCGGTAATCATCTTTACCGGAACCTTCAATACCTACCGACAGTATAAGGCCGGGAACTTTTTCCCAAAATACATCTTGTGGACTGCCATTCCAGGCGTCGTAACGGTTTTAGTTGGCTCATGGCTCATTACTTTGGGCGATTGGTATAGAAAGGAATTTTTTAATGTCGTATTCGCTGCCTTGCTCATTCCTTCGGTCATCCGGATGTTGAGCACGCGTAAGGCACCCGATAATTTGAAGTCGGATATTCCACTCAAGAAATTCAGTATTGTTGGTGCCATCACCGGCATGTTTACTGCGTTTAGCGGATTGGGTGGTGGCCTAGTGATGATTCCCGGATTTGTGAATATCTTGAAATTAGAGATGAAAAAGGCGATTTCTGTTTCGGCAGGGGTTGTTCCATTTTTTGCCCTCCCTACTGCAATCTATTATATGATTCAGGTACCAACGCAGGTAGATATTTCTGTAAGTCATTGGGGCTTTATCTTATATCCGATTACCATTCCTATGATTTTAGGCACGCTCCTAACAGTTCCCATTGGAGTAAAAACAGGGCATATCCTGAAACCAGGAACCTCAAAAGTTATCTTTTCCGTTTTTGCCATCTTGGTTCTAATTAAGATGTTCTGGGAGACCTTTTTATGAGCCGCATATTAGCCATTGAAAGTGCCGGTCCTGTCTGTTCGGCAGCTTTGTTTGAAGAAGGCAAATGCATTGCGTTGAAGGAATCCCTAGAAAAGAATAGCCATGCTGAATACCTCGCACTATTTTGTGAAGAGCTGATAGCACGGAGAGGGAAGCCAGATGCCATTAGCTTGGATATCGGTCCGGGTTCATATACTGGCTTGCGCATCGGGACCTCCTTAGCAAAAGGTTTGGCCTATGGATATGGAATTCCAGTAATTGGCTTATCTGGGTTGACCTGTCTCGCAGATTTCATGCGAACAAAGCATCCTGAGGCAAATTTGCTAATCCCTTGCCTAGATGCGCGTCGCATGGAGGTATATCATGCCATCTATACCTCAGACTTGCAAGAGCTACAAAGTCCAGAATCCCTGGTGGTTGAGGAGAATGCTTGGAAGGAGTATCCTGAAAAGAAACTGCTATTTGGTGATGGAGCCGATAAGTTGTCCGGAGTTTTGGGCGGACGTAGTGACATTGAAATTGTTAGCGGAATTTTTCCTTCAGCCGCACACCAGCTTCAACTTAGCTTTCATAAATTTGAATCGCAAGCGTTTTTAGACTTGGCTTATTTTGAGCCCTTTTATCTGAAAGAATTCATTGCATTAACCTCTAAAAAGAAAAACCATGTTGGTTGAACAACTGTATACGAACTGCCTAGCCCAAGCGAGCTATTATGTTGAATCAGAAGGCGAGGCAGCCATTATCGATCCCCTGCGCGACACGGATGATTATATCCAAAAAGCAAAGGAACGGGGCGTAAAAATCAAGTATATATTTGAGACGCATTTTCACGCAGACTTTGTTTCTGGTCATATTGATCTGGCAAAGAAAACTGGTGCAGAAATCATTTTTGGTCCAGGTGCCGACACAAGCTATGCTATCCATGAAGCCAAAGATGGCGAAGTTTTTACCTTGGGTAAATTGGCCATCACTGTATTACATACTCCCGGACATACGCTTGAATCTTCATGCTATTTGTTGAAGGATGAGGAGGGAAAAGATTACTGTCTATTTTCCGGCGACACGCTTTTTGTTGGTGATGTAGGCCGTCCGGATCTCTTGGATGGAAAAATGTCCAAAGAAGAGCTGGCCTCTTTGATGTATGATTCGTTAAACAGTAAAATTAAGCCATTGGCCGACGATATCATTCTATACCCAGCTCATGGCCCAGGATCTTCATGTGGAAAAAACTTGGGTCCTGAAACCTATTCAACGGTAGGCGCTCAGAAGGAAAACAATTACGCCTTGCAAGAGATGAGTCGTGAAGAATTTATCGCCCAAGTAACCGAAGGAATTACTGCTCCACCAAGTTATTTTTTCGATGATGCCCGCCTGAATAAAACTGGATATGCCAGCTTGGATGCAGTGATAGAAAAAGGAAATACAGCACTCGATTTGGCTACTTTTGAAGCAAGAAGAAGTGAAGGAATTACCGTTATCGATGCAAGAATTCCGGATGAGTTTGAATTGGGCTTCATTCCCAATGCCATAAATATCGGATTAAATGGTCAGTACGCTATTTGGGCTGGAACCTTATTGCCTATCCATGAACCGATTTTGCTGGTTTGTCCAGAAGGAAAAGAAGAAGAAGCTGTCATGCGCTTAGCCCGTGTAGGATTTGACCAAATTCAAGGCTTCCTAAAAGGAGGTTTCGATACCTGGAAAAATTCTGGAAACCGCATGGATATGGTCATCTCAATAACCCCAGAAGAACTTGCCCTGGATTTTAAGCACAGCACCATCGAAGTGCTCGACGTGAGAAAACCAAGCGAATGGGATACGTGTCACCTAGAGGGTGCGACTCACGGAAGCTTGCAAGAATTAGACAAGATGATTCCTAACCTGAATAAAGGGGCTCAAATCTATGTACATTGTGCAGGTGGCTACCGAAGCATGATTGCGGCTTCAATGCTCAAGGCCGCAGGGTTTAGCTTGGTGAAGAACGTGTATGGAGGTTGGTCTAAAATCAAGGAGCTAGACCTTCCTAAAGTAATGCCTTCCAAACAAAGCGTTTAACCGTGAATCGCGGACTGAGCTTCGTATTCTTTCTAATGCTTTGTGCTTCACTTCAGGCACAATATAGTTTGTCGGATACCTTCCGCACCTATCTGAAACAAGAGCCATCTCTTTACCTTTCACTCGATGGAAGAAAATCTTTTGTGAGGGATCAAGCAGCCCAAATTGATGGACTGCGCTTTGGTTTAAGTTATGGAGGAAAAGTGCGCCTTCTCGCTGGAATTTACCGGTTAAAAAACACGATCAAGAGGGAATATGTATACGGCCCAGGTACTCCTGAGGAAGAGTTTCGCATTCAGTCGAATAATTTAACGTACATGGGTCTCACCTGCGATTATGTGCTATACAATAGAGGGCGTTGGAAGCTTGCATTGCCGGTATTTCTGGGCTATGGGTTTGGCGACCGCTTAGAGCGCAACCTACTCGGAGAAGTACGACTGGATAAGGAATTTAGGTTCGTTCCCTTTGAAACGGCCTTAAATGCCAACTTTCGGGTATTGCCCTGGTTTTACCTTGGGGCAGGTATCGGCTATCGCTACGCATTGTTTTCAAATTCGGTCTCCAAAGACTTTAGCGCCCCAATCTATACCTATGGAATGGGTATCGATATCGAATGGTTCTGGGACCGTTATTTACATGACATCATCAACCACCAGGGCAATAAGTTTAATTAGCCAAGCTGTTCTGGTTCTTCAGGAACACCGGAGTCGGAATCTATGCTATAGTGGTTCTTCACAAAATTGCACCAATCACATTCTTCCTTGCCACAACCATCAAATTCATGATTCATGATGCGGGTATAGGAGTCTTGAATCTGATTTACCACAAATGCTTGATCCTCTGGAGTAATGAATACTTTCTCCTTCTTGAATTCGCCTGTTTTTTTGTCGGGCTCGATGAAGTCGAACTCAGAGGATACCATTTTCCATGAATGACTCCGGTCGTTATCCATCAATACTTTATAGAACACGGCCTGGCGCCAATAATCTCCGCCAAACTCATCTTCAAATTTCATTTTCGATGGATCAAAATCGGGGTTGGGCTTCTTGAATTTTGGCTTCGCATTATCATAGCTACCGGTTTTGTAGTCTATCAGGTTAGCATCGGTTCCAGTAAATTCAATCTTGTCAATTTTTCCATTGATTGGAATACCGCGTACTTCAATGTTTTTAAAGGCTTTTTCTGCGCTCACAACCCGGTTCCAGGAAGCGGAATACTGCTTGAAGTAATTTGGTAGAATCTGTTTGCCGTACTCCATTTTTAGGGTGAAGTCTTTTTCGGTAAAACTGTCTTCATTCCTGCGCATATACCATTCGAAGTCGTTGAGCAAATCTGGAACCCCTTTGAATTGACGGTCTGGATCTTCCAGCATCTTTTTGAACATCCGTTCTAAAGCAAAATGGACCGCACTACCAAAAGTCATGGATGGGGACTTTGCACGTGGCACGCGTATGAGGTTGTCAAAATAAAAGCTTAGCGGACATTTCAGGTAATTGTTCAGATGCGTTACACTCATGCTGTACTTCTTCAACAGTTCGTGCAAGTAATCTGTATCAATTAGGTTCACATCCGGCAGATGGGCCTCTTGCAATACATGCATCTGAAAATCAAGGAGGTCTTCATCAGGGAGTGCAATATATTCTGAGCGCGCAATATGAGCGGCTTCCGCTTCTGCAACATAGGCCGCCTTTTCCTGTTCTTTGTCGCTCGAGTTTCGTTCAGACCATGAAATATACAGGTGGCGTTTAGCTCGAGTAAGAGCGACGTAAAAGAGTCGTCGATTTTCCTCGTCTTCATTGATTTCAGTTTTAGGAGCCAATGTTTCCGGCAAGCTGAAATCGAAATTCCTCCCTTTGGCTTTCCATGATCGGGCATCGCAACCGATAAAAAAAACGTGTTCAAATTCCAGCCCTTTACTTGAGTGTGCGGTAAGGAAATTAACCCCATCTACAGCATAGCTTACGCGCTTAATTGGAACTTCCAGGCGATTTTGGAGCATGAGTTCTACTTTTTCTAGAAAGCCTTTGATGCCCAAGCGCGTATCGCGAGCACATTCGTCTTTCACAAATTCAAAGAAGCTATGGATGAGCTGCATCATCCATACTTTGTCTGGAGAGGAAAGGGCCATGCGTAGTATTCCGCCGCGGTTAATGATTTTTTCTAATAACTGCTGAAGGGTGAGGTCTTTAGATTTTCCTATCCAGTATTCAATGTCACCAGACACGCGCTTGAAAGGGTTGGCATCTTCTCCTTGCTCAAACAGGTTAAGGTTTTTTCTGGCTGTTTTAGCCATCTCTTCGCGGAAGGAGCCTTGTCGGTATTGGTAGTTCTTTTTGGAAACATCGACACTTAATTGCGCAATATCAACAGGTTTTAGTCCGAAGAATCGGTAGTGTAAAATGGGATAAAGTAAGGCTTCACCAGAATGGGGTTTTTCCGTTTCGGCATCAATATAACGTAGGATATTCAGGAGTTGTTCCACCAAGGGTTGGTCGAGTACATTCATCTCCTTTTTAATATTCAAGGGAATGCCCAGTACTTGGAGGTATTTGCTGATGTCGGCTACTTGAGCATGTTTGCGGTAGATGACGGCAATTTCTGAAAGTGGGACACCCTGCTCATGCAGGTCTCGGATTTGATGTGCTATATGCACCGTTTCGTGAAAGCTATTATAATAGGTACGGATGATGGGTTTCGCCTCATGGTTAATCATCTCCGGGTGCGAGGCGATGAGCTTTTTCTCCAATCCAGGTATTTGCTTCACCAGACGGTCATTGTTTTGGTCGATTACCGCTCCGGAAAGGTCTAAAACCGCTTGAGTTGAACGGTAGTTCTCTGTCATCATCACCCGCTTGATGCTGGACTCATAACGTTTAGCGAAATTCAGAATATTTTTCACATTGGCGTCTTGAAAGGCGTAGATGGACTGATCATCATCACCTACTACAAATACATTGGGTTCCTCCCAATAATCGATCAAGGAAGCAAGTAATTCACTTTGCGCCCCACTCGTATCTTGAAATTCATCGACCAAATAGTAGAGGTAGCGTTCTTGGTAATTACGCAGAAGGTCTTCATCTTCGCGGAAGGCTTCGAGCACCCAGAGTATCATGTCGGCATAATCGTAGCGGTGCCGTGTTTTTAGCTTTTCTTGGTAGGCATGAAATGCAGCAGCGGCAGCCTTGAGCTTTTCCATCCTAGCTGTTTCTGCGTCGATGTCTTTTTGTTTGGGGTCGCCCACTTTTACCCCGGTTTTCGAATTGCCTCTTTTATAGATGTATTTGTCTTGAAAGGGCAGATCAGCCACATACTCATTGGCTTTTTTGATGATAAACTCAGGTTTCCAATCTTCTTTTTTCATCAATTGAAAGAGAGCCTTCAGGTTACTGGTATCATAATACACCTCGCCTTTGTAGCGCTTGAGCGGACTGGTGGCTTCAAATTCATCAATAATTTCGTGTAAGACTTCGATTTGCTCCAAGTCGGAAATTGGCTCAAGAGCACGGAGTCCGAAATAATCCAGATTCTCCTGAATAACCATATTACAAAAACTATGGAAGGTATGGATATGGACACGGTAGGCATCCGGACCGATAAACTGGAGGAGCCGTTTTCGCATAGCGATTGTGCCTGCATCGGTATAGGTGAGGCAAAGAATATTATGCGGCTGGGTATCCGTTTTAAGAAGGATATTCCCGATGCGTGCGGCAAGGATTTGAGTCTTCCCAGTTCCCGGCCCTGCGATAACAAGCACCGGCCCTTCAATAGCATGAACCGCCTCTGTTTGTGCGGGGTTCAGTTTGTTTAGTTCGTCAGTGAATAAGGAGTTTTGGGCAAGCGACATCTCCCAAAATTACGCTTTCAATACATAAACTTCCGAAGCTTTTTCGGAATAATTGTGTTCACCACTGCGTCGTATGTTTTATCTACAACTTTTGGTGAATTGAAGCGGTAACCAATGGATAATGAGCTCCGATTAAAAGATGAATTGACCTTGAATTTGCTTGGGCGTAACAGGTTATAATCCGTACTGTTCTGAAATCCAAAAAATACACGTGGAGTATTGTAGCCAAAGGAAAAGCGGAAGTCGGCATTGGCTGCGAATTTCCGTTCGGACTTAACGGTTCCAGTTCCTGGCACATCATAACCTAGTCGCTGCAAATCAATTCCAACAAATAGTACTCCGGTTAAGAACCAACGCCCTTTTGTCCAGGTACCACCAATGCCTGGAGCAACTCCTAGGGCGGCAATGGATACTTCACTGATGCGACCCGCATCGCCATAATGCGGCCGTAATTTTTCAGGAATAAGAGCTGAATCGGCATAAACCACTTCGGCATAGGCCTGTGAACTGAGTAAAAATCCAGCGGAACTTTTTAATTGTCTTTCACTAAATCCGAAAGAAGCACGATAGGAAAATTTATCAGGGTTAAACTGATAAACCAAACGCATTTTGATTAAAAAAACACCCAAGTCTTGGCGGTGTTCATATGGATTTTGTCTGGTGAAATTGATGGTGTCATATAGAGGGGTGCTGGTATTGGCGTATCCATTTACACTTTGCAGTGAGAATTCAGTGAGCACTTTTCTGCTTGCCCATAGTCGAAAACCAATGCCCAGGGAGGTGCTTTTACCATAGGTGCGTTCGCTTTCAGCGCTTAATTTTTGCCTGAAACCAATAGAAAAGTCTACGATACGGTAAGAGAAACTCAGGCCGTACCCACCCCTCAAATTGGGTTCATAATCTACACTATGGGAGCTGTCAATCCGATCGTTCCATGGCTTGATGGTAAGGGAGTTGGAACTCGAGCTCAAATAGGGTGAAAGGACAAGCTTATTTGGAAATCGCTGGATATAGTTTGTATCTACTTTGCTTTGTGCACCTGCCGAGCATAAAATGAATAGGAATAAGATGGATTGAAAAGCTCTCAGCAGGTGCATGATGCGACAAGATAATTTTTTATGGAATTATTTCTAGGGTAGCCGGTTCGTCAAGCAGAAGAGAATCGATATGGTTCGTGTCAAGTTCTACCACCATGCCTCGAGCCGGTCCACGCAGCTGAACATATGGATCATAAGTCAAAGTGTCTGATGGCTGAATCATTTCTTTGGACAGCATACGGCGTAGAATAAAAGTTTGCAAATCGACCATATAACGGCGCAATTTGCCGTCTTTTTCAAAGCTGTACTTAAACTTTTTGGGTCGCGGGATGATGTTCGCCAAGTAGATACATTCTGGAAGGCTGAGTTGGTCAGGGGCTTTATCAAAATAGAAGTGACTAGCCTCATTGACACCATAAATTCCAGGTCCCCATTCGATGATATTCAAGTATACCTCCATCATACGCTCTTTATTGGTGAGGTGCTGTCCTTCTACAAGCCAAACAATAAGCGCTTCTTCCATTTTTCGGAAAACGGTTTTCTTGCGGCTCAGGAATACATTTTTAATGAGTTGCATGGATATCGTACTTCCTCCTCGTTTGAAGCTTCCTGCCTTATAGTTTGTTGCAATGGATTCACGGAAAGCTTCTTGAATAAAGCCACCGTGTTGGAAAAAGGAAGGGTCTTCTGATACCAAAATAGCCCGAATCAGGTTTTGTGGCACTTGGGCAATTGGTGTGAATTTCGGGTTGGAAGGACCAACTTTAAATGTGCGAAACGGCTTATCGTTTTCATAAACTGTATGCTCAAACTCCGCACTCATCTTGTCGAGTCGACTTGCTCCGTACTGTTGAATTTTAAAGTCTTTCTTGGTGAAATAGGCATCAAATATCAGGTCGTCTGGGTGTGCGCCATCCATGTAAAAACGGAGGGTATAAGCCAATTCTCCAGCGGCTTTTAATCCACGGGTATCATCGAAAGCTCCTTCTGGTAGGGAGTTAAAAAACTGCTGCGCAGGGAGCTGATTGGTTTTAATCATGAGCCCATATTTTTTTCCTGCCCTGCTTAGTGGGGCTTGCAAGCCAAAATTTCCAGTCACTTCATTTACGGTGAAAGTAGAACTGCTATCGATTTGAATATAGCCATAACCAATGCTCAGGTTCATGCTGGTAGCCAAGCGGCGGAAGCCAATGGTATCAGAAGAGAGTTTGGGGTGATGGAGATTTAAATCGTTTATGCTTGCCGAAAGGTGAAAGTCCAAACCATCAGCGGAAGTGCCTGTTTTCAGCAAGGAAAATTTGAGGGTATCGCTACGTAGATCCAAGCCAAAACGTTGGTATAACGCAGGAAGCGGGAGTTTTTCATGCGCGTAGGCTTCGAGCTCAACGCCTTCATTTAGTCGCCCACTCACCTGCCAAGTTTGGGCATGATGGTCGTCTTTCAGTACTATTTTACCGTGTAGATTTTCTTGGTTGCCGCTGATATTTTCCATCTCTAAGCCAACATGACCGAGGGAGTCTTGGTATTCGAGATGGAAGTCGCTCACCGATATTTGAGATGGGAAATAGCGCTCAAAAGCTTGGTAGAGACGTGTTGGCAAATTCGAATTATCCTGCGTATTGTCTGGCTTGTTGATGGATAACGAATCCGGCGCAGAGGAGTTCAAGCGGGAATAACGAATAAACCCGCTGCTCATGCTCATGGACTTGATGACATGATGCCTATTGATAAGGCGATTGGGGCGAATCTCAATATGTAAGTCTTGGATATAGGCTAGACTATCGCCAGATTTTTTACAAAGGGAAATAGAAGACAATTGAACCGAAGAAAACCCTTCGAGCTTGGCCTTTTCGATTTGGAGGATATAACTGCTTTGCTCGTTGAGGCGATTGATTTGCCGGTTGAGCATCCATGAAAAAAGGCTTCCCTTGAACAAAATAAGGAGCAAGAAAAGACCTATAAAAAAAGCTGCGACATACACCAGGGCACGTTGCAGCCTATTGCGAGATTTGAACCAGTTTGTCAATTTAAACCGTCATAATTTCTTTTTCCTTCACGACACCTACCTCATCCACACGAGCGATGAATTGATCCGTGATTTGCTGAATGCTTGCTTCAGCGTCCTTGGCCATGTCTTCTGCCAAACCATCTTTTTGAAGTTTTTTGACCTTTTCATTCGATTCTTTGCGGATGTTACGCACGGCAATTTTGCTGTTTTCTGCTTCGGTTTTGGCAGTTTTAACAAGTTGCTTTCTGCGCTCTTCAGTCA
>Ga0100378_1006669_pt1 | contig 10394 bp, 15 predicted proteins | sample CryGeymeta201502_FD_81535 | JGI IMG/M metagenome (GOLD analysis project Ga0100378, IMG submission 81535) | Groundwater microbial communities from Crystal Geyser aquifers in Utah, USA - Crystal Geyser metaG 2015-02 | ecosystem: Environmental > Aquatic > Deep subsurface > Groundwater | place: USA...
TTATATATAATGAATAAAAATAATTAAATTCAATGGGGATTGGGGATTGGGGATTGGGGATTGGGCCCAATCCCCAATCCCCAATCCCCAATATATATTACCTATTACGGAATTATAAAACATTATAACATTATAACATTATGAAAATTACTTTATTATATATTTTTTTAATTATATTAATGCATTATTCGTATATTATTTATTCATTGAATAAATGAGAAAAATTATTGACACAAAAATAAGACAACTAATCGAAAATGGGATAATCCTTAATGAAAGAAGCATGTTTGTTATTGTTGGGGATCGAGGAAGAGATCAGGTATAAATTAAACAATAAATATATATTAATACTATTATATTTTAGATTGTTACCATCCATGCATTATATGACAAAATTAAGCCTGGAAAAAGATTTAGTATTCTATGGTGCTATAGAGATGAATTAGGATTTTCACAAAATCAAATGAAAAATGTTAAAAGAGCCAAAAGTTTAAAGAAAAAGGGACTGAGTAAGGAATTTGGTGTAAGTAGTAATAACTTCCCTGAATTTGTCGTTAAGAATGATATTAAATTTGTTTTCTACAAAGAAACCCAAAGAATTTTAGGAAATACTTTTGATATGGTAATATTACAGGACTTTGAAGCAATTACTCCTAATGTTTTGTGCAGAGCTATTGAGACTGTTGCTGGATCTGGAATTGTTGTCTTTTTACTAAGTTCGATGACTTCATTAAAACAATTATATACAATTTCTATGGATGTTCATGATAGATATAGATCAAATTCTTATAATGTAATAAAGGAGTTTTATTCTTGTTTAATTTTATTAATCTTATTTATCATTTTAGTTTGTAGAACCAAGGTTTAATGAAAGATTTATACTTTCTCTAGGTGATTGTAAAAATTGTATTGTCATGGATGATGAGTTAAATTTATTACCAATTTCAAATCATGTTCTTGAAATCCAAGAATTAAAGAAAAAATATAACGTAAATTTATATAAATTATTAATAACTTTATAGTTCGAGGAGGAAAATATCTATCTATCAGAAAGAGAAAAAGAATTAAAAAAACTTAAAACTTCATTAAAAGATAAAGCACCAGTTGGAAATTTAATAGCAACATGCAAAACTATAGATCAAGCAAAATGTGTATTAGATATGGTTTCATCAATATCAGAAAAAGTCTCGAATAATACTGTTTCAATTACTGCTGGTAGAGGAAGAGTAAATAAATTATTAATAAATTTAATAATTTATTAGGGAAAATCATCTGCAATGGGTTTAGCTGTTTCTTCTGCTATAGTCTATGGTTATTCAAATATTTTTGTTACAGCCCCTAGTCCAGAAAACTTAAAAACTTTCTTTGAATTTGTTATTATTGGATTAAAAAACTTGAACTATCGTGATAAGATAGATTTTGATATATCATATGGAGAAAAGGACTTAAAAAATATTGTTACAAAAATAGTTATATTCAGAGACCATAAACAAACAATTAATTACATAGAACCAACTAACTTTTCAATGATTTCACATGCAGAGATTGTAGTTATTGACGAAGCAGCAGCAATTCCATTACATATTATAAAAAGTTTAATAGGTTAGTATATTATTTATATTAAGCTCCATGTCTTGTGTTTATGGCTTCAACTATTCATGGTTATGAAGGAACTGGTAGATCTCTATCACTTAAACTAATAAAGCAACTAAGAGAACAAAGTATGACTGGAGGTAACGGAGCAAGAAAATTAAAAGAACTTAAACTAGAACAAGCAATTAGGTATGCAGACAATGACCCTATTGAAGCTTGGTTGAATAAATTATTGTGCTTAGATGCAATTGAAGAAGATACTTTATTAAGTTTCCCAGAACCAGAAGAATGTGAATTATATTTAATAAATCGAGATACTTTATTTTCTTATCATAAAGCTTCTGAGTCATTTTTAAAAAAGCTTATAAGTTTATTTGCTTCTTCACATTATAAAAATAGTCCTAATGATTTACAATTAATGTCAGATGCTGCTTCTCATTCAATATTTGTACTTGTTAAAAAGATGGATAAAGACGATGGCGAGAAAAAAGATAAAGGACTACCCGATATTTTTGTAGCAATTCAAGTAAATATTAACTTAGTTTTTAAATAATAATTATTTTAGGTTGCCCAAGAAGGAGGAATATCAAGAGATGTAATCCTGGAAAAGAGCAAAAGGGGAGATGCACCACCTGGAGATATAATTCCATGGACAATAGGAGATCATTTTCAAGATAAGGAATTTCCAAATTTAAAAGGATTAAGGATAGTCAGAATTGCAACAAACTCACAAGCTCAAAGAATGGGATATGGAACAAGAGCTCTACAATTACTTTTTAATTTTTATATGAAAAGTGAAAAAGTTACTAGTTTAAAATTAAATAATGATGACAATACAAATGAAAAGAAAACTACAAAAGAAACTATTGTTGATATTACAGAAGAAGAAATTAAACCTAAAAAGAAATTAAAACCTTTATTAGAAAAGCTAGAAGATGTCAAACCTCCTTTTATTTATTGGATTGGAGCTTTATTTGGATTAAACTCAGATTTATATAACTTCTGGAATAAAAATGGAATGTTTCCTATCTATTTAAAATTAACAGAAAATGATATAACAGGAGAACACTCATGTATTATGTTAAAACCTTTACAAAATGAGGAAATTAATTACAAAAAGACTACATTTGAAGGTAATTCCAAGTTATTAAAAAATGATTAATTAAATTATTTAGATACAAACAGTCCACTTAAATGGCTTCAACCTTACAATTCAGATTTCAAAAAGAGATTAGTCTCCTTATTGGGATATGATTTTAGATCAATATCAATTAAACTTGCTTTAAGTTTATTAAATCCTCAACTTACTTCAATGGGAACTGAAAAAGAAGACTTAACATCCATTAAAGATATAGATAATTCAAAAATAAATAAAGTATTTATTATTAATTTATATTAATAGGAACAATTAGATTTCTTTATAACACCATATGATCTAAAAAGACTTGAGCTATATTCAAACAATTTAATTAAGCAAAATATGATTTTCGATTTAGTTCCTATTATAGCAAAACTATTCTTCCAACAAAAGACATCATTAACACTTTCATATACACAAGCTGCTATTTTACTTGGTATTGGATTACAATATAAAAACTTTGATAATGTTAAAGTAAATTAATCTTTTAATAATATTATTAGGACGAATTAAATAAACTTTCAAAGAATAAGGATATATTTGTAGATCAACTTTTAGCTTTATTTAATAAAATGGTGAAGAAATTCTCAAACTTTTTCAAGAATGTTATAATGAAAAATAACACAAATAGCACAAATAACATACTGAATCAAGAAGGATTTAATAAGGCCAAATCACTCGATAATGATAAAAATCTTCAGAAAAAGAGAAATCGAGACTTTTAAGTTGTATAGTTTATGTTTGCATATGAAAGTTAAATAACATCAATAATATCAAAATAATTATAATAAGAATTTATATAATAAAACTTCATTTAAGTTTTTATTAACTTTTTAATAAATAATATAAAATATTTTAAATAAATGAAAGACAAGGATAAAGACAATATCTCTGTAAACAAATCCGAAGTTACAGAAGAGGGTAAAAAAGATAACTTTAATAATGAAAATGTGAGCATATTCTCAGAAGATGGAATTTCTAGTGTAATAATATAATAAAATATTATGATTAAACTAAAATTATTTTAATAGTTTACATCGCTTGACTTATCATCTAGCAACATTAATATAACATTAGAGATTGATAAGAAAATTGATGATTTAATAATAAAGAATATTCAAAAAGACTTACTCAATCTAAAAATTAATGCAGATATGTCTATTAACACTATTATAATAGTAATTGCTTCAATATGTTTTCTATACTCGTTTTTGATATTTTCGTTAAAGAATAAAATTTATCAAGGATATGCAAGTATATTAATCATTAGTCTTCCGGTTTTATTTCTATCTGCTTATAATCATTATCAAAATACTTATTTGAAATATTCAAATGTACTTGCTAAAACTATTGTAAAGATACTGGGTAATATTATATAATTTTAATTACTAATATTTACTTATATAGGTTATTACTTATTTATATGTATGATTACTTTTGTAGTAATGATAGTTCTTCTAATAAATAAAATCAAGATATTATTGGAGCTTGATCACTTTTACTTTTTTATTCCCGTATTTGCTATACTATTTATATTTACTGGTTTTTGGCTATTTCTCTATCAAGGCTATAATAAAATATACGAAAAGGACAAATTTTTCATTGTACTAATGAACTTAATTATATTAAACTTAGTTACTATGTTAATCTATTTGAAAATGAATAAAACATTTACAGCTTTAAATTGGTTTAATATCCTAGGAATATTGTCAGTACTACATGGTTTTAATTTCTTATACTTTGCTTTACAAGGACTGAATAAAAAAGGAAGTCATTCCTACTCAAATACTACTAATACTAATGAAAATAATAATTGTGAGAGTTATTTAGCTTTGATTGATATATTACTTAATGTTAGTTTGATATTATTTTTCCCTATTCTTGGGTTTTATTTAGATAATCATCTTAAAAATACAAGAGAAATGGCATTATTTGTATTGACTTGGTTATGTTCTACATTTATTATCGTTAAATTTTATAACAGAAATGAAAAGATAAAGAACTTCTTTGAGTGGAAAAAAATGGTTATAGTATAGTTAGATTATATAATTAAATTAATAATTTATTAATATGTAATTGTTGTTTAAATTATAATTTTGAAATTATATATTATTATAATAATGTTTTTAAATTAATAATAAAAGTTTAAATGGAAAATTATGAAATATTAGGCCCTATTGGAAAGGGTATAATCATATTAATTATTTAAATCATCATATAGGTAACTTTGGATGTATTGTAAAAATTAAAAGAAAAAGCGACGGGAAAATACTTGTTTGGAAAGAAGTCGATTACGGAAAAATGAGTGAGAAAGAAAAACAACATATAGTTTCAGAAGTTAACATACTAAGAGAACTTAAACATCCAAATATAGTTAAATATCACGATAGAATAATTGATAAGAAAAATTCTAAGATTTATATGATAATGGAGTATTGCGAAGGGGGAGATATTAATGATTTAATTAAACGATGTAGAAAAAGTAAAGAATATATTGCTGAAGATGTTATATGGAAAATATTTACTCAAATTGTACTTGCTATATACGAATGCCATACAAGAAAAGAAGGTAAAGTTTTACATAGAGACTTAAAACCAAGTAATGTATTCCTTGATAATGAAAATAATATAAAATTGGGTGATTTTGGGCTTTCAAAGGTATTAAGCAATGAGTCAGTGTTTACACAATCACATGTAGGTACCCCGTATTATATGAGTCCTGAACAAATAGACGAGGTAAAATATAACGAAAAAGGAGATATATGGAGTTTAGGTAATTAATAATTACTTAATGTTGTTTATATTGAATTATAGGCTGTGTTTTGTATGAAATTACTACATTAACACCTCCATTTGAAGCTACTAATCATTTGAGTTTAGCAATAAAAATCAAAAGTGGTAAAACAGATAAGTTGCCTTCTAGATATAGTGAAGAATTACAGAGAGTCATTAGCTGGATGTTAACAGTAGATTCAAATAAAAGACCTTCAATTGAAGATTTAATTAATCTTCCCCAGGTAAAAATAATTACTAATTGTTAGGTTTCTTTGCGATTAAGAGAGAAAAGAATTAAAGAAAATATGGTAAAACTTAAGAAAATGGAAGATAATTTAAAATTAAAAGAAGATCAAATGAATAAAAGAGAATCTGAATTAAATTCTAGAGAAGCTTCCTTAAGCGAGAAAGAAAAAGAACTAAAAGAATTAGAAACTAATTTAAAAAATCAAAAATTGGAACTTAAAATTTTAGAAACATATCAGAAACCCCACTCAAGAAAGCCAAGTGAGAATATGAATATATTAAATACAAGTGAAAATAATAACAATTATAACTATCTAAATGAAGATAATTTAGAAACTGATTTCGATAAAGAGCTCAAAAGAAAAAAGAGTAAAGATTTCAATGAAAATTATGTCAAGGAAAAATACGCAACTCTTACAACACTTAATAATCAAAATTCGTATAAAAATCTTAATAATAATACAAACTCTAATACAAGTAGAGAAAATAATAAACCTATTATGATATCAAATTCAAATACTAATCATACAGATAATACATATAAGCTTTCAAATGATTTTAATAATTCACATGCGAAATCAAAAACATCAGCTTATTCATCTAACCTATATCGTGAACAATCACCTGGATCTTATGATTATTTAAAATCTCCTTTGTCGAATCAATCATCAACAACAAGTCTTCAAAAGAATCATCAACCATATAGCAGTAATGATCTAATGAGCCCTATTTTTAATAAAATTATGCCAGTAAATCCAGTAAATAAAAATGAGAATTACGGAATGCATACAACTAAAGTTGTTAATACTACTTTGAATATACAAGGTTCTAATAATAAAAAGTTCATGAATGATTTTGATCAATATTTGTCAGTAAAGGAAGACCGAATAACACCAATAAATACTAATACAATGAATACCTTAAATACAATGAATACTATTAATACAATGAATAATTACAAAAGTATAAATTCAGGACCCGCTATCTACAGTCCTACTAATCATACTCCAAATGGAAATAATCCTAAAAACTTTTCTTTTGACCCTTCAATTTATCTTAATAATAACAATAGTAATAACAATAATGGAAGTGCCTCAAAATACTCAAATAATAGTAGAAATACTTCGATTGAAAGAGAAAGAGTTGATACTAAGGTAAAGCAGTTGCCTGTAAATAGTAATTCGTCAAATGTTTCTAAACCTGCTAAGAGAGTGAATTCAAGTATACCTTTAGCAAATACACAAAAAAACAGTAATAATAAAAATATAAATTATAACACAACTGCTAACACAGTAAAAGCAAATTATACTAATTATTCAAATTTTGATTCAGAAAGAAGTGGAAATTATAATAATCGAAACCAATCACCAAGTGTAGGAAATAAAGTAAATAGTAAGTACAGTACGCTTCTTTCAAATAATAAAGAACGATCAACTACTCCGATTTCTTATAACTATAACAATAAAAAGAGTGTGAATAAATATTAATTAATTATAAAATTGTTTATTTTTTGACTTATTATAAATATTTAATTTTGGGTAAGTTACATCATTATAATTAATTATATATTTATATTAAATGTTTATTTATTAAGAGAATAATGACAGTATTTTATATATTAAATGAAAAATAAAATATGGTTTAAGGTGATAATGGAAATTTATCCTTTTTTCATCATATTAGCAATTTATCTACTTGGCTATATTTCATTAGTTAATATTTTACTATTATATATTGCATTTTGTTTATATACTTATTTTAAAGCAGACACTGAGCTTATATATAACAAAGAATCTAAAGTAATAAATGAAATTGTCTCTAAAATGGAAAAACATAAGTATAAACCTAATATTTTCTTTCCTGCATGTATACTTCAAACATTAGTCCACCCACTCATATCCTTCCCTGATATATTTAAGTTTAGAAGAGAGAAAATAAATGATTTCGGAACTAATTTAGATTGGGTAGAATCTACTAAAGATATACCTAGAAAACGAAAATCATTTAATAATAAGAGAATCTTATTTATTTTACCAGGTCTAACTGGCTCAGCAACAGATCCTTACATTAGTAACATTTGTTACGAAGCTATAGTCAATAATTATACCCCTATAGTATATCAATATAGACTACTTTCAGATACTTTAAAATTTAAAGATGAAGGATTTTATTGTTTAACCGAAGATATTGACGAAGCAATAACATATCTAGAGAATAAATGTCCAGTTTATGATATCTATGCAGTAGGTCATTCTTATGGAGCTAACAATATAATTAACTTCCTAGCTAAAAGAAATTGTAAAAAAGTAAATGGAAAAAAACAAAAAAGAATACAAGCTGCAGCTTCAGTTGCTTGTGGGTTCAATTTTGCATATATAGAGAATAAAATTAGGGACGGATTATACTGTCAAATTCTTACTTCGTTACTACAAAATCAACTTAAAGAATCATTTATTAAAAATAATGTAAAAGTACCCAAACATATGGATTTAAATGTCGAAAAAGCATTAACTGTTACTAGATTTAGAGATTTTGATGATTGTATTACAAGTAAAACAATGGGTTATAAAAACGTTGATGACTACTATTATGAAGTTGGCTCATATAAAAATGTTCACAAAGTTAGTATTCCACTTTTATGCCTTAATGCTAGAGATGATGCAATTGCTTTACACTCAGCTATTCCAATCGATGACTGTATTAATAACAAAAATGTTTTGTTAATGATGACTACATATGGAGGACATATTTCATGGATAGATAACCAAAGTTTGTTTGCATTAAAGCAGTGGCACCCTAAAGTTGTTATGGATTTCTTAAATAATGCTTAGTTATTTATATTAATTAGATAATTGGTTATTTTGTTAATATATTTATACATTTAATAACTAGAAAATATTTTGTAGAAACATTTATAGTTTATTTAATTTTAATAATTATAATCAATAATTATTATATTTTAATGAGTTTGAAAAATATATTAGGCTGTTTTGGATTAAACTACAAAAAAAAGAAGAAGAAAAATGGAAAAGGGAATGACTCAGATGATGAATCAGATATCAATCATCCATACGATATTAAAGATCCAAATAAGCAAAACTTATTTGAGAAAAATTACAATGATAGCTTAATAAAAGAAAAAAGTAAATTATTCTTTTAAAACTAGAAGATGAAATAGAAACTAATTATAAAAATTCTTTAAAGGGTGAGCCAAGCAAAGATTCTGATAAGGACTTTATAGATATCACAGATAAAACAGATTTTAATGACTTTAAAAAAGATTCTAAATGTGATAAATTAAACGAAGAAAACATTAATAAAACAAAACAATTATTAATCGAACCAAAATTTATAAGAGAAGATGAAAAAGAATTTATAACATATGTATATAATCAAAATAAAATTATTAGACTCAAGAAGGACTAATTAACTTTTTAAAGAAACTAGACGAAAATGAATTTTTTCCTTTATATGACAAAGACAATTTATTAATGATATACGCCAAGGTATTTAAATTTACTTATAGACTCAAAGACTTCTCCACTGTCTACAAAATTTTTATTAGGAAAACTAACATACACTCTAAAAAAAGGTTTACTTCCAAAAGAAATAACTCTTGATAAAATAGCTAATGCAGTATTTTATTATATAAACATGCATTAATATTTATATTAAATTATATAAGATTTTCGATCCAAAAATAAGGACATCATGGGATAAAGGAATTAAAGAATTTATTAAAATTCAAGATAGTGAATCAAGTGCGATATTTAGAACACTCCATAAATCACCAATCATGTTTGTATCCGACAGAGACGGAGTATATAAGAGAACTACATTCTTTGATGAGAATGGATACTACTATGATATTATGACCTCTGTTGATGATATTGTATTTACTTTATTATTTTTTATATAATTTTACTATCATAATTATGTAGTTTTATCCAGTTCAAAAAGATTATGTTAGATATAAATGTTTTATAAATTCTTGGATTATCAATGGTGATGAAGAAAATTTTTACTTTAATTCGTTTTCACAATGTGACTTTCAAGTAATATAATTATATATAATTATTTTAATTGTAAATAGTTTGTTATTCCAGAGAAATTTTTAAATTATACCCTTCCTTATGCGATGAAAAGTTGGTTTAATTTATTGATTGAGAGACTTAATAAGAAGGAAGATTAGTTAGGCTATAGGCTATAATTACCTATTCATTAATATAATATAAGTATAATTTTTTCTTATAAGATTTATTTCATATTAATTTGATATATATATATATGTATTTTATTAGTAATTATGATGGTATAAATATTAATATTTATTAATTTCACTTAATTATTGATTAATTATTATATTAATAATTGTAATTTAATATAATGAATTATTAAATTAATTTTTAAATAAGTAAATAATGGAATCAAATGACGAAATACAATTAATTAATTTTATATTTAAAAATCCAAACGAATTTTCACACATCAAAAATTATAAACAAATATTTAATAAGCTATCAGAAATCCACAGAAATGTAGATAGGGACGGAGTTGCTTTTTTTAATCACTCTTCACATATAACTATAAACTTCTTTGAAAATTGTCCTCCAAATTGTTATGATAAAGCTCTTCTTAATAA
>Ga0100378_1006676_pt1 | contig 10389 bp, 8 predicted proteins | sample CryGeymeta201502_FD_81535 | JGI IMG/M metagenome (GOLD analysis project Ga0100378, IMG submission 81535) | Groundwater microbial communities from Crystal Geyser aquifers in Utah, USA - Crystal Geyser metaG 2015-02 | ecosystem: Environmental > Aquatic > Deep subsurface > Groundwater | place: USA...
GAACAGTGAAACTACTCAAAACGATTATAAAATTGTAATTTGTCCTAATTGTGTTTATATTCAACATGCAAATTATAATAAATTATTAAAAATCGAAAACTTCGGAAGCAAACTTTCTGAAACTAATTTGGATAACATTAAAAATGTTAAAATTTTATCTACATTTAAACATCATGCAATTCTTGGAATGCTAAAGATAGGAACTCAAAACTTTCTTGCAATAGTTAAATCTTGCGAATATATATGTAAAATTAATACTGCAGACATATTCAAAGTCAAAGAAGCAGAATTAATATCCCTTTCGAATGAACAGCTTAATAGTGATATTAACCTAATAATTACTGGGATGAAGAATTTGTTGACTTTAGGCTTCTTTTATTCGTTTAATTATGATTTAACCCATACAACTCAGCAATTAAATAAAATGCAAAAAGAATCAACATCTAATAATATAGTTAATATTGTTAACTCGAGTGAAAAGAAATATTTTTGGAATTATAATCTTTATAATATGTTTGAGAATGTAGATAAGATTTGGATGACCGTATTGATATGTGGATACGTTGGCTCTTTTAATAGTAAATTAAACAATCTTCCTATTCAAATAATTCTTATATCCAGACGAAGTGTAAATAATTCAGGAACTCGTTATAACACTCGTGGAATAGATGACAATGGAAATACTGCTAATTACTGTGAATCTGAACAAATAGTTATTACTCCTACTCATATTACTTCTGCAATTCAAATTAGAGGTTCCGCCCCGGTTTTCTTCCAACAAATAGGTATGACTGCGCAAACTCAAATTCAACGCTCTCCTGAAATGACTTCACCTGCGTTTCTAAAACATGTAGAAGAGATATCTAAGTTCTTTCCTATGATGATTTGTTTAAATTTGATGAATGCCAATAAACCTGGAGAACAAATTATTACTCAAAATTTTGAGAATCAAATTAATTTAAATAAGTTAAAATGCTGCAAATATTACTTTTTCGATTTTCAAAATGAATGTAAAAACGATAACTACGATCAAATAGATGTTCTAATCGAAAGCTTATCAAATGTTTTAAATATATTTAAGTTCTTTTGTAAGACAATTAAGACAGAAGAAGTATTAAAAGAACAATCAGGTATTGTAAGAACAAATTGTCTTGATTGCCTTGATAGAACAAATGTAATTCAGACTCGAATTGGATGGAGAATGCTAGAGCTTCAGTTAGCTTTTCTTAATGTAAATACAGATGGAGTTTTTAATGTAAACTTTATGAAAAAAGCAGAAAAAGATAAAAAGATTCCTCATCTAATGCAAGGTTTTAAAGAAATATGGTCTGAAAATGGTGATTTTATTAGTATTCAGTATGCAGGAACAGCTAGTACTATATCAAATGTTACTAAAACTGGATCAGAAGGTATTTATGGACTATTACAACATGGTTATGTTAGTATTACTAGATTTTACCAAGGAACTTTCGAAGATGATTTTAAGCAGCAATGTATTGATTTATTGTTACAGAAATATAATAATCCACTATGTAAGTTTATTTTGATTATCTTATTTAACTTTTTATTTATTATTTCTTATTTTAATATTAATGAATTTATTAAATTTAATTACTTAGTGTTAGCTCCCCAAATAGAAGAAAAACTAAAACAATCTGAAAGCAAATTTACAATAATTGAAGAAATTGTATTGTTTATAGGTAGTTGGAATACTGCTGGAATAGATATCAAAGATAATATGGACTTAGATAAATGGTTATATCCAATAGAAGGATTAAAAACTCCAGATATTTACATAGTATGTCTACAAGAAATTGTAGATTTAAATGCTAAAAATATTATTTTAAATGTCAATTCTTCCAAAGTAGATCAATGGCGTAACGTATTTTTAAAAAATATAAACAAAATTGACAAGTAAATAACTAATATTATATTTATAATATTCTATATACTTAATCTTCATAATAGATACACATATCTTCAAACATTGGACTTAGTTGGAATATTTTTGATTATCTTTATAAAAGACACACTGAAAGAAAATATAAAAAATATAGATGATAATATAATAAGAACTGGGATGATGGGAACAATGGGAAATAAAGGAAGCTGTTTAGTACGTTTTAATTATAAGTAAGAATATTATATTTATTTTTTTTAATAATTTATCTTTAGCGATACAAGTTTCGTATTTTCCGGGGGTCACTTCTCAGCGGACGCAAATAATAACAGAGTCCAGGAGTTCACTAACGTCCTAAATACAAACTTTATTAAAGATAGTAAACGAAGAGTAAAATTTATATAAATATCTATATAAAATATTATTATTTTCTAGGATATTATGTTTAAAGAGCATGATATACAATTTGTTTTTGGGGATTTAAATTTTAGAATAGATTTAGAGGATACAATTATCAAAAATCATATTAAAAATAATAACTATAAAGAGTTACTTACTTATGATCAATTTTGTAAAGCAAAATTAGTTAATTCGAGTTTGATGGAATTTGAAGAAGGAATTATTAATTTTGATCCAACTTATAAATATGATAAAGGAACTAATATTTATGACACATCAAAGAAGAAACGATCCCCAGCCTGGTGTGACAGAATATTTTGGAAGAAAACAGATGATGTCGAAGTAATAAGCTATAACAAAGTTGATTACACTGACTCTGACCATAAGCCCGTTTATGGAATATACAAAATAAAAACAAAGAAAGTATTACAAAAAGAAAAAGAAAAACTAATAAACGAATTAAAAGAAAGTTTAAGTTTAGGACTAAATATATCAAATAAAGACTTTACAAGTAGTGTTATTCATTCTATAACAATATAATTATATTTATATATTTAGGTTTCTTAACTGAAAACTTCTTCGATGGAAAAAAGCACAAAACTCAAGAAAGAATTTTTAGTCTTAATCCTGATTTTAAATTAGATAAATCAGATAAATTGACTAATGATAATAATAGCAATTTAGATATAAATATAAATATTAAAGAGAATAAAGAAGAAAAGTAAAAGTTGAAGTGTAATACATAATACATAATAAATAATACTTAAATTATATAGAGATTATGTAGAAATTATATAGAAATACTTTAATTACCATAATAATATAATAAATATATTATAATAATAAATTAATTATAAAATTATTTATATAATATTTATATAATAATTAATATTTAATATGTTACTTATTTATTACTAAATAGCATCGACTTTCTTTTTTTCTTCTTCTATATCATCTTCTAGATCTCGATTTAACGTTTCCGGTAAGAAAAAGGTAAAAATGAATGTAACTATTCCTAGTCCACTGAAGATTAATAGAGGGTTTACGAGTTCAACTAAAATTGGTACACATAAAGAACCTAATCTCGCAAACAGAATATTTATTCCAAGTCCCTTAGCTCTTATCACAGTAGGATAAATCTCAACTGAGTAAATATACATTATACTATAAATCGATGTTATAGAAAACCTAGCAGCAAATAAAAATATCTTATTATAAGGTTGTGCTTCAATAAAGAAATATAAAGCACATGAAATTCCGTTTAGTACACACATAATAGATAAAGTCTTAATTCTTCCAAAGAATGGCCGTGAAATAATGATACCAGTTACAAAATAAGAAACTGCTTCAGCTGAATACACTACATAGCCATTAGAAAATATATCCCCTGTGAAATTTTTGAGATCCATGCTTATTCCGTAATAAACAAAACAACAGTAGAACCAAGAGAGATTTAGAATTAAAAAGTTTGACCGTAGTGATTTATACTTTAGTAAAGACATAAAGCCATATTTGACATCTATTTCTTTTGGGGCAGTTGTTGCATTTTGATTAGGAGCTAGGCCGCTGCTTAGATTACTTGCTCTGGTAAGTGAAACTTCTTCTTGTTGTTGTTTATCCTTTTCACTATTCATTTTATTATATCTATTGATAATCTCATTAATTTGATGATTTATTTCTGACTTAGACACACTTCTTGACAAATTATCACTTTGCAATAAAGTTTCAGAATTAATACCTTTATTTTCTTTAGAAAAACTACTTGACTTATTATTTTTGTTATCATCTATATTTTCATCACTATCAGTTAAGGTATTTTTAGAAGTTGTTGTAGGAGATTGATCCATGGAGGAGTTATTCCCGTCATTTATGTAAATAGCATCTGATTTAAGATATCTTAAGTAGTCATTTGATTTGCCGTTGATTCTTGATAGCTTATGTAGTGAACTGAAGAATTTCAAATACTTTTGATTGACATATAAATAACGGGGAGATTCAATTACATACATCATAATAAGAACAATCGATATAATATTAGCAGCAGCCGAAATATATGCTATTACCTTCCAGTTATTCACATATTGAAAACTTAAAAAGTAAATAATTCCAGCTAGAGAGAATGAAGAATTGATCATGGTTCCATATAATGATCTTTTACTAGTAGCTAATGATTCATTTATCATAAGAAAAGTTATCATGGTTCCTCCTGCGCATGTAAGTCCAGTGAAAAAGAGAATTCCGAAAATTATATAAATACTAGGAGCTATTGTAAGTGAAATACATGATACAGCAAAAAGGAAGTTATTGATAAGTATTACTGGTTTTCTACCGAAAGTGTCAGCAAATTTAGAACCAAGAAAAGCTCCTAAAAAGACACCTAAAGTGTATGTAACTCCAATTAACATTACTAGAATTGTCTGACATGATAGAGAAAAATTACTAAAGATATTATTATATATAATAGTTTCTCTATAATCATCAGTTTTACATGCTTTATCTTCTTTACATTCAGACCAAATATTTGTCGAAGGGTCTCTACATTCATATTTTGGTTGAATTTCTAAAAGAGGAAAGGTAATCGAAACAAAATCAACGGAAAACCAAGTTAAAACGGTTATCATAAAAAGTATTCGTTGATAAGCATTATTATTTCCACATATTTGTAAAGCTTTGTCTATGTCTACTAGTTTCATATTGAATTTTTTTAAATATTAAATTTATTATTATAAATATAAATATAATTTACAAAAATGGTATAACAAACTATAAAGAAAATATGTAGAAAATCACTTAAAAATTAATAGTGTTATAAATGCATTTTTATTGAAATTTTATTGTTCATTGTTCTTTTTGTTTACATTAATTAGTTGGCATTGAACCAAAATATAAGAATAATGATATTTTATACATGACATTCAATAACATATATATTGGTTAAAGATATATTGAAGCTATTAGTAAAAATTTATTACTATATTTTTAACTTTATTGTTATTTAATATTACAAATTAATTATTATAATATATCAGAAATCTTTCTCAGCAACAAAATTATGTTGGTTGATTCTAAAAAGTAAATCATCACCATTAAATTATAAATTCAAAGAATCAAAATATTAATATTAAAAATTATTGTTTTTTTAATGGTTTCTAATATTAAAATTATAACAATAAATTATAACAATTATATTATAACAATTATATTATAACAATTATATTATAACAATTATAGTAATAGCAATAAATTATTTATAACTATACTCATTACATTATCAATAAAATATAAGCTAATTACAATAATATTTATTATTTAAGTTAGTATTATTTAATCAAAAATAATTTTAATTTAGTTCTTATATTGACATTGATTTATCTTACTTATACTTTGATAACTTTATGGTATTTTCTAATTTTCAAATCCTCCATCTCCGTACTCTTCATCTACAACATCTTCAACGGGTGCTTCTTTTTTGGCTTCTTTCTTTACTTCAGGTTCTTTCTTTGTTTCTTTTTTCTCAATTGGTTGTTCAACAGGTTTTGCTTCTTTTACTTCTTGCTTTTTTTCAACTTTTGGTTCGATTTTTGGCTCTTCATTTAGTTTAACTTCTGGGATTTTGTCTTCTGTTTTTTTAGGTGGTGCAGTATTTGATTTATTGGCTTCTTTTTTGGTGGTTGTTTTTTTAGCAGGTTCATAAGTACTATTACCCAAAGTTTCCTTCATAATCTTTTCTCTTTCTCTCATTTCTTCTTCTGTTTTCTCTTCGGGGTTTAATAAATTTCCTAATTTATCTTTCATTTCCATCATATTATTCATTTTATCCATCTTCTTAGTTGCTATTTAATTTTAATTTTATTTAATAAATCTTACAACTTTCAAACATCAATGGCTTATTATAAATCTTCTGAAGTCTTATTTGTAAATCTTCTTCATATTTTTTCTTTTCTTCTCTAAGATTTTTTTTAAAGTTTTCTTGTTTTTGCTTTCTTGATTCCTCGAGTGCTTTCGTGTTATCTACAAGGAAACCTGAATTGACAACTCTATCTTTTAATTTATTTTGTCTTTCAAGTCTTAACCTATCTTCTTCTAGTTTTTCTTCGTCTTTTCTTTGTTTGTCTTCCATTTCTTTTCTTCTCTACATTGAAAGTTAAAGAAAAAAAATAGACTATTTTACCTGTCCCATTAAGAGATTAAGTCCTTTAGTTGATTTAGGCTCTATTTTAGGCTTGTGCTGGATTTGTTGTATGACTTCTAAGATATTTTTCTTTACTTGAGGATTCTTTATTTCTGGATTATTTTCTCTGTCTAAGTAACCTCTTAAGCTAGCTTTTTTCTAAAGTTGCAAAGCATTAAGAAATTGGTATTAAATATTATTAATTTATAACATAAAATTATATATTATATACGTACCTTAGGTTCATGGAAATTAAATGGTTTAGTTTCTGTCAGTTTAGCAATTGACTTTTTTTTCTCTAAATTCTTATTAAGTTGTTCATGAATCACTGTAAACTCAGGGATTTTCTTTGCCTATAATATGTTATTAATTAATATTATATTTATACTACTTATATATTAATATTATTTATTACTCTAAAGTTTGACTTTGAACGCACAGTTGTTTCATTATCAGGCTTTAATAATTTCATATTATTCTCTGCTTCTTTCTTTTTTCTTTCATGCATTTCCATTCTTGGAGGAAGTTTTGCGTTTATTAAGTTTTGCCTTGCTCTTTCTTCAACTCTTGTTTGTCTTAAAACTTTTCCTTTAGAAATCATATCTTCATAAATATTAACCTGAGATGACCAAGGAATAGGATTAGCCTTAAATGGGAGATATTCAGGAGCTTCTTCAACTTTATGTATTCTTTCTAAGTACTTATTCTTATCATTTTCGTAAAAGCTAAAAGGCTTCATTTCTGCTTCTACCTTTTTCTTATAGTGTTCAAGATTGAATTGTCGGATTTCTTTTGCTGCAGCGTTCATACTTTCGCATTGATTGATAAATATATGGGACTTTAATTCATTAGCTCTAAATCTATACCCTAAAATTGCTTCTTCTTTTTCTCTACGTTCGTCTAAAAGGGCTTGGATTTTTCTGTTTGGTCTGCCATCTTTTTCTTCATCTCTAACTTGGAAAGCATAAGGTTTAGGTATTGTAAAAGTAAGATCATTTTTCTCTTTAAATCTTGTTGTAAATTCTTTATAATCTCTATGAGACACTTGTATCTTTCTTGGATGATTTAATTTTGAATTACTTGTTCCAATAAATTCATATTGTGTATTTGAGTTCTTTTCAATTTTATTAGTAATCTTTTGAGTAAGCTTATTGTTATAGTCATTGTTAAATTCATTTGTATTGCTTCCATAATTGCAGTAATTGTCTTGATCTTGATTGTTGTTATCCATGGCATTGTTATCATTTTCCATTGAATAACGTACTAAGTCTCTGTCGTCTAATGTTTCTCCGTTATTTTGTTCATCATTTTCATCATATTCTACATTTACTACATGTTGCTGAGGTACATTATTATTTGTAGGCGTTTCTTTGAACAATAAACTTTTATTAAAGCTAACTTTTTTATTTGCAGTAGAATCTAAATAGAGATTATTCATATAGTGTTAATATATGTTAAATAGTGATATATTATGTATAATTACTTGGATCAATGGCATTATTCCCGTTGTTATTCCCATTGTTATTATCGTTTAAGTTTGATTCCTCTATTTTTGGTTTGTTTGTATCCCTTGAAGCTATAAAAAGAGTATTAGTACGAAGTAATAGTTATTTAAGGTAAATTATATATACTTACAAGTTTTGTGTAATTGATTTCCGAAGTTGACATCAAGGTTACTAAGCAAAAATTGGATAAACTCATCCTCATTTACATATCCTTCTTTACTCGTCTTATTATCTTTTAAACTATTTAACAAGGTTTCTTCGGATTCAAATCCTAAATCATGTAAAATATTCTGGTCTAAATTTAAATCTCTTATTAAATCTATCTTCTTTACTTCTCCAACTTTTCCTTTATCAAGTAGATTAAATATTAGTTTGATAAAAGCAATATGAGCACTTATGTTATTATTAGCCTTTTTACTCTTCTTTGTATTGTTTAGATTGTTTTGAGAGCTTGTTTTATAGCCTTGGTTGTTGTAAGAAATATTGCTTCCTGATTTGTTCTGAGTAGTAGATGGTTTTCCTTTGGAACTAATCTTTGCATAATCATATGTTAAATTCATCATTTCATTGTCCTCAACATACTTTGGTTTATAACCTTTTTTCAGTTTCTTTGGTCTTGAGTTACCCCTGGATAAACTTTGAGACAAAGAAAGGCTGTTATTAGAATCAATTGACATATAATAAATTGAGTAGTCTTCTCCGTCTAGATGTCCGACGTCTAGCTTACCTGGCATACCGTCATTTCTGTCTGAAAATCCTTTTGCATTATAAGATCTAACTTTTGTAGTATTCCATTCGATTGTATTTTCTTCTTCGAACATTTTGCTTTCGGTCATTTTGTTTTTTTTGGCTAAGTACCTCATATACTTATTTAAATAACGTTTTTCAGACTTTCCTAATGGACCTTCTTGTGAGTAACCTCTGTTAACTCCTTTTTTTCCATATAAAAGTGAAGATTTTGGACGTTTTGGCATTGAAATTTTAGTCTTATTCTTATACTCATTTAAATCTTTTTCAGTATGACGAATTACCTCTTTAAAATTAAAAATTTAATTATATTTTTATTATATATTATAATATTTTTATTATATAAATTACTGTCTATATTAACACTAGGCTCTGTTTGTTCCATTTCATCCATAGATATTTTAGAAGAAAATTTGAAGCCTTCATTTGTCTTATTCTTTAAGCTTTCGTATCTCATTTCGCTTTCTTTTAGTCTTCTTAAATGATTTTCTTTTTCTCGTTGTAAGTCTTCGAGAGAATTATACTCAGGTTTATTCTGTGTGCTAACATGTTTAAAGGCCTGAACTCTATTATTATTCTGGCTTAAATAATCTGTAGTGACCTTTTCCTCTTGAATTTCTTTACTCAAATGATTATTTTTCATTGAATTCATTTTATTTTTAGCATCAAGTTCTTTTTGTCTCATTTCACACTCGTGTTTAAGTTTATCTACTTCTCGGCTGAGAACGTCCATTAAATTTGTAGTTACCTCTTGGTTAGGATCAAGAGAATTGCTAAAAAAGTTATAAGATTTATAGACAATGTTTTGTTGTTAATTGTTAAATAAGTATAATTACAAGTTAAATTCTTCATCAGAGTTACTATTATAATTTCCATAATTACCTGTGTTTTGTACAGGTAAATAATTATTATGATTAATTGTTTGTTGCTGTTGCTTCATAAACATTTCTGATGGATTAACATGCTTTTTTAAATTTTGTTGTGGAATCCTAAAGCTACCTGAGTATTCTTTTTCTTTAACTACTCTAGGCTTTATTATAAATTTATTTGCTATTTCATTAGAATCATTTAAATTTTGATAAGAAACCTTGTAGTTTATTGAATCATCAAGATTTTCTATTGGGAATGGTTATATATTAAATTACTTGTGTTAAATTCGTTAGATCGTTGTACAAAACTCTCTCCTTTGTTTGCCGATGATATTCTAAGCATTTTTATTATATTTAAAAGTTATTATATTATGAAACTTATTAATTAATTTTTTGTTATTATTAAAACTTATAAAAATTAATAAATTTAAATATAACTATAATTATAAACCAATATAATAGATGATATTCCTAATTATAATTCATATTAAGTAGGTTATATTAGGTTTTATTAAGTAGTATTACTTATATTACTTCAATTCCATTTTTGAATTCTTCTCTGTTGTAGAATCATAAGCCTTTCTTTTACTGTTATTTTTGCTCTTACTCTTACTCTTAATTTTATTCTTGCTATTGTCATCGCAATCACCATTTTCTAAACTCCTCTTACTATTTCCTTTATTTCCTTTCTCTCCTTTATTTATGTTATCTATTCTATCTAAATAGAATACGCTATGCAACCATCCTGCGTAATCTCCAAAAAACTTTTTATAATTCTTAGATATAGCACTATAAACA
>Ga0100378_1006680_pt1 | contig 10383 bp, 6 predicted proteins | sample CryGeymeta201502_FD_81535 | JGI IMG/M metagenome (GOLD analysis project Ga0100378, IMG submission 81535) | Groundwater microbial communities from Crystal Geyser aquifers in Utah, USA - Crystal Geyser metaG 2015-02 | ecosystem: Environmental > Aquatic > Deep subsurface > Groundwater | place: USA...
AAAACATTTTTAAAAGGGTATGCGCTGAAAATGCAACATTAATAACAAAGCTTTTGAAATCTTCCGTTTTTTGTTGTATAGAAAAATGGTGTAAAAAATTTAAAGGCTTGTGCAACGGTTACCATTGTTAGGTGCTTTTTATTTCAAAACATGTATTAAGTGGTCTTTAATATCGTAAAGATTAATCTTAAATTTTCCAGCATCCACAGGTCGAATAGTAATAATTAATTTATCAGTGAATTTTTTTTCGATTGAGGCTTTTACAAAAGACTCTGCAATTAATGCAATCATTTTTTTTCTGGGCATTTGTATTCTACCTCTTCCTGTTCCAATTACTGGTAAGGCAAGTTCCTGAAGTTCTCCATTATCCCTAACGTAATTCCATAATCCATTTAAGGCTATTTTAATATCGGCAATTGTTGATGACGCATTGCCATCTTCACCAATCTCTGCCATTGCAGTAAAGTAAAATGTTTTCCCGTGTGTATGTATTGGGATAGTTGTTCCCATTGGGTAGGGAGAGGTTTTATTAGCAGATTCAAGTTCTTCACTAATTTTCTTAATTAATTCATTTTGATTGCCTGTAAAGTATTTCGCTGTAAATTGCCCCTGAAGACTATCAATTGCAATTTTACCGCCTGCAACATCTGACTCAAATAAAGTATTTGTACTAATCATAGTTGCACCGCTCATTTCAAATAAATCAGTTAAACGTACATCAATACAAAAATCATATTCAGGAAAGGGAATTGATATTGATTTAATAGGTCTTCTGAGAAGAATTGTAATAAGAATTGAAAGGATTATGAAAATGAAAAAAGCGTATGAACCATATTGGTCCCTAGAATAAACACGAAAGAAGTCCAACGTTTCTATTAGTAGCCAAAACATTCCATAAATGGCAAGTATTGACTTTAAACCATCCAAAGAAAAAATGTATCGCCAATACGCTCTACTTAATATTGAATTGAAAAAATATTTCATCGTTGCTTAACATTTATAAAAGTACGTTTCTGCTTTGCATTTAGAAGCAACCATAAAGTCGGAGTCATTAAGTGCACTTCTAATTAGAATCTTCTTATTCGGTATGTGCATTGTTGGTACATTATTCATGGAGTCTCTGAAAGTCGGTAACTTGTCCCACAAATCAGTTATTTGTTTTCTAAAGGTTTCTGATTGGCAATTGATAATATCGCTTTTTTCTCCATATTCGGGATATACTACAATGACTGGTAATCCTTGGTTGTTAATTCCATAATCTATTTCTTCTATTATCGCTCTGGAACTCTTGGTCAAAGAACTCAAAAATAGTATAATGTTCTTGGAGTTTCTTATTCGCTCACGGATTCTTGGTTTTAACGTTGTTTCCCAATCACTACTATCTCTAACATTATAATTTTTATTGTGCGAGTCATTGAATGGGAAGGTTGAATCACCAACCTTCCAAGCTCTGAGCATGTTATAGTAAACAAAGTCTTTTGTAGCGTGTGGCCCAAGACTACTTTCGCTGAATGGTTCACTTACATAGAATGCTGAATAATTTCCGTTTCTTAATGCCATATCTTATCTTATTTTTGGGTTTTAAATTGCACCTATCTAACTATTTTAGATAGGTAGGTATAAAAATTTACATACTTTATTTTAATCAAATATATAAATAATTCATTATAAATCATCAAAATGGACTTTTTATTGGTCAAAGCCTTTAGTTGTTAAAAGTGTGTAAACTATGTGGTTTATTTCTTGCTAATTTTTTTAATTTCATTGTCAAAATCCGATTCAATATGTTTGTCTTGTACAATCCTAAATTTATCAAATTCTTTTTCGGCAAGCACAACAGCTACCTCATGCGAAACTTTGCCCTGATGTTTCAAAATCGCCTCCTCATTAAATTGCAAGAATGCATTTAATTTTTCAACCCAATCTTGCATATACATAATTACACCTTTTTGTGCCTGATTTTCTGCATAATCTAAATACATACTTACAATACGATTCAAACCGTCTAATTCTTTTTCATTTAAATAGTTTTTGGCAATACCTACATCTGTTTTTCTAATACTTCCTTTAGGTGCATTTTTCCAAGAGGTTAAACCCATATTTTCTTTTGTGCTATCCACTCTTGCGGCTATCAATTCGGCTGCTGTTTGTCCTGTAATTGCCCAATGCAATTTGTTCTGAACAGTTGCAAAAAAATCTTTAGTAGTTTTTTCCTCTACGCTATAGTCGGCACTGCATTGCGAATAGATGTCGGTAATTTTTTGATAGAAACGCCTTTCGCTGCTTCGAATGTCGCGAATACGAGCTAATTGTTCTTCAAAATAGTCTTTGCCAAAAATGTTGTTCGGATTTTTCAGCCGTTCATCATCCATCGTAAAACCTTTGATGATGTATTCCTTTAATCGCTCAGTAGCCCAAATGCGAAAAGCAGTTGCCTTGCTGCTATTGACGCGATACCCCACCGAAATAATTGCATCAAGATTATAAAATTCAATTTGCCTTTTTACTAATCTAGCACCCTCTGATTGAACTTGTGCAAAAATTGCACTTGTTGCTGCTTTGTTCAATTCATTCGACACATAGATATTTGTCAAATGCTTGGTTACTACTGTTCTATCGACCCCAAACAAATCGGCAATTTTTTGTTGGGTAAGCCAAATGGTTTCGTTTTGCAAATAAATCTCCACCTTTACCTTGCCATTGGGTGTGGTATAAAGCAATATTTCGTTGAAACCTTCTGTTTCTGGTTTTATTTTTTTTGCCATTTTTTTTTACTCCAATTGTCTGAACTATGTTTTTTTGATGAACTATGATTTTTTTACTGGCTTCATTACTCTTTTAAATGGCATATTTTTACTACCAAAATTAATTAATAAACCAACTTGTATATGGTATGCTTCTAAATAATTGATTGCTTATGCCAAGTGAACATCTTCTAATTGTATTACAGCTTTTAACGCTACCATAATTTTGCCTTCAACAAAAAAATCTACTCTTCGACCTCCAATTCTTTCGCCTTTATAAAAAATATCCATTTCGTGTTCTCGGCTAAACTCTAATCCTTTATTATTCATTTCAATAGCTAGTGCTCTTTGGTAGATGACTTCTTGAAAGCCGTTACCAAGTATTTTATACTTCCATTGCACATCCTATTATTTTAGAAGTTAATTCACTTTCGGGGTATTTCTCGTTAATCATAGTCTTCTTTTAATCATTAAAATCATAGTTCAGATAGTCTTCTTCGCTTAAACTAAATTCTGGCCTGACCGCCCGTAGCCCTTAATCTACTTTTATGTTTTTATACTCTTGCTCACTTAGGGCAAAGGCGGGGTCTATTACTTTTACTTCGTCATAATTTAGTTCGTAGAGTTTGTAAACTAAGTTGTCAATTTCTTGCTCTATCTTTTCGATTGATTTGTTTTCTCCCGATAATTTGTGTGCCTTCTTTGAGAGGTCAGATAGTTTCTTTTGATTCGCTTTTGAAATATTGACTAAAGGAAACTCTTCAATTGTTGACTTGTTAATAGCTAAGTAACCACCTGCCAAATGTTTGTCCTTGAATTTTATTTGAAAATAATAAGTTAAATACTTACTGTTTAATATGGCAGTTAAGCAATGAGGGTCAAATCCTTTAAAGTCGTAAATACCATAAATACCAACACCCATTCCTAATGAGTTGTCTACATAAACTGCTTCAATAACTTTAGTCATCCCTGCAATCACAATTTTTGGTTGAGTCCAAAATGTCCATTTGGAATCTGCAACTATTTTAGTGCTATTATTAATAAATGCAGTTGGATATCTTTCACCCATATAACGGACTGATTCGTTTGACCATTTGTATCTATCAATATTTCCACTGACTGTAAATGGAATTGAACCTTTTTTCTCTTTGTTAGATACTATATCTTTTAATTGTTCTGCTTGAAAACCTGTTGCTCCAGCATTAATTCGTAAGCCATATTCTTTTATTGTTTTGTGATTTTTTAGAGAAGTTGGTGAAACAAATATTCGTTGTTCTAAATCCCCATATTTTTCTAACAATAGTTCTTCAAATTCTTTTTGAGAATTTTTATTGCCAAATATTATTATCGGATAAACTCCAATTCCTTCAAAAACATTGAATTTGGAAACATTTAAAGAGTAAGTCAAACCGTGTGATTCAATAAGATTAATTCTTGAATTTTTAGCATAATCAGCAATAAGAAATTTATTGGGTATAATCCAAGTATATGTTCCACTTTTATTTGACAGATTGATAGCTTTTAAAATGCATAGAAGATAAAGGTCGTACGAGCCTGTTGCAAGTGGATATTTTTCTTTGAAGTATTTTTTTGTTTCTTCATCACGAGCCATAGTTACAGCAGAAACGTATGGCGGATTCCCTATGACAATATCAAACCCAATATTTGTTGTTACTTGCTCATTCATAACCTCAGGAAAGTCCAATTTCCAATCAAAAAAATGAAGTGCTGATTCCGTTTTAGTTTTTAGTTTTTGAAGGTCTTTAATAGAATTTTTCCAACCAAGGGTTTGCAAATAGCGTTCGGTTTGTTTGGTAATGGCTTTACCGTTACCGGTAGGTTGTTGTTCTATGCCATTGGTGGTAACCATCAATTGCAATTGATTAATCAGCAAGTCAATTTTTGATTTTCGTATGTCGGCTGCTAATTTTTTCTTATCGCTATCGGGGCTAAAAAACTCTTTTTGTTCCTTACTAATTTTTTTAAGTAGGTCGCCTTTTTGTTTGGCTAAGTCAGCACCAAAAAGTCCGTGAGAAGTTTCGTTCAGTGTCCAATCAATATCAATAATATCATCGCCTAATTTGCTTACCAAACTGTTGCCTACCACAATTTTGTAATCGAGGTTTGGCAAGGCTTTAGGTGTTGGTTCGTCCACAATCAAACTCAACCAAAAACGCAAACGGGCAATGTCCACCGCACCTTTTTCAATGTCCACACCATAAATGCTGTTTTGTATAATGTTGAGTTTTACCCCCGAAGCATCAAAGGTTTTGGTGTTGCCGTGTTCAAAAGTGTGCAGGGTTTGTTTGGCAGTAAATATTTCGTGAAGTAACCCCATAGGGAAAGCACCTGAACCAATCGCAGGGTCACAAATTTTTACGCTGTCCAAAGCATTGTGAAATTCTGTTGAATGTTTTTTGATGAGTTTTTTGTCATCATCATCCAATTTCTTTTTCAGTAGTTTTTCTATCAATATTCGGTCAATCTGTTTACCTGTAGCTTTAGATCCTGAGTTGAGCGAAGTTGAAACTTCGGATTCCATTACCAACTGCCCTTTTCTGCCTTCGTTTGCCGAAAAAAGCTTGGGTTGGTCGGGTTTGTCAAAACCAATGTAGCCAACAACTTCATAACCTTTGTTCTCAAACCAGGTAGTGAGGTATTCAATCAAACTCTCCTGACACATATAATGCACAATTTCCTTTGGCGTGTAGTACGCACCTTTGTCTTTGTTGTCTTCCAGTAAGTATTCAAAAATATGCCCTAACATTTCTGGGTCAACCGCTACGGTGTGGTCGTTGGGGTCGTCTTCGTAAATGGTAAAGTTGTATTGATTGAAAAAGTCGAAAAGATTTTTAAATAATTGTGCATCAAAAATCAGGTTTCGATGTTTTTTGTCATCTTCTTCAAACAAGCCCCCATTCAAATAAGGAATGCGGCAAGGTTCTCCTTTTACCAATTCAATTAAATCGTCTTTGCGTTTTGTGTTTAATGTATCGAAAAACAATTTCGATAAAAATTCAGAATAAAAGAGGTTAGCGTTTTTTGCGTTTTTAAATAAGTTGGTCAAGAAGTTAAAATCGCCTTCGCCCCATTTACTTGCCACAGGCACACCGAGCCACCCTTTTTTCTGAATGAAATACAGGAATACAATTCGCCCTAATAATTTTTTATTGAAATCACGAATACCTTTTTCGTCACCGTTAAATATAGCTTGGCGAATGTTTGGCTTTGAAACCATAAAGTCGCAAAAAATATCGTAGTGCTTTTTGTATTCGTCAAAAAATGCTTTGGAAAGTTTTTCAACCGAGAAGGCTTCTTTTACATCGTCTAAAGTGGCTTGGTTTGCTTTTTTAGCAATCAATGCAAATCGTTCAGCTGCGGTGCGGGTGCTTTCGCCTTCGCCCAAAACATAAGTATAACGCTTAGGTTCTGTTTTAATCTTTACAAATTCGCCTTCCGAATCGTAACCCGTCAATTCAGAAACATAGGTAAAACGCCATTTCTTACTATCGGTATTCTGATAAACAATAAAAGCGGCATCAATGTCTTTCCAGTATTTGCGGAGTAAATTACGAAGACCAACCCGATTGCGTTCTAAAATAATACCTTTTGCCAGCGTAACTTCATACACGGCAATTTGGCGTTCAATACCGTTTTCGTTTAATAAAATATGACCTAATTTCAAGGCTTGCTTTGCCACATTCGTATCAATACCAATAAGCGTTTCGGGGCTTGCCAATAAACGAGCTTTGGCGAATGTTTCGCCTAAAAATTGTTTCCAGTTGGCTTGGTTGTAGCCTTGGTTGAATAGGTTATGAATTTGATCGTATGTCATAATTCTTTAATTTGATTTTGAGCAATAGCAACCGCTTTATGTAATCGGTCTAATAATATTTCTTTTGAAGGTAAAATGGTAAAGTAGTCAGATACTTTTATATTGCTTTTGTGTAGTTGCAAGAGTTCAATATGTTCAGGATTTTTGCCTGTACAAAGAATTAATCCGATGGGAGGATTTTCACCTTCAACCGATTCATATTTTTCTAAATAGCTTAAATACAATTCCATTTCGCCTTTGTAAGCGGCATCAAATTCACCAATTTTTAGATCGATGGCGATAAGACATTTTAATCTTCGATGATAGAACAATAGGTCAATATAATAATCCCTGTTATCAATCATTAATCTTTTTTGGCGTGCCAGAAAAGCAAAGTCTGAACCTAATTCGGCAATAAACCGCTGTAATTCGGCAATAATTGCTGACTCTAAATCTTTTTCGGAGAAGGTATCTTTAAGTCCTAAGAAGTCTAAAAAGTAAGGGTCTCTAAAAACCAAATCGGGAGAAATTTGACTGGATTCATTGAGCTGTTTTAGCTCATTTTTAATAGTTTTATCTGGCTTTTTACTGATGGCGGTACGTTCATAAGGCATTGAATTGATGCGTTCTCTGAATGTACGAACACTCCATTTTTCCATTTTACACATTTCGATGTAGAACATTCTTTTTAAAGGATCTTCTATGGGAATAACAGCCAAAAAATGAGTCCAGCTAAATTGTCGTATCAGCGATACGACAATCTTTTCGTCTGGAAAAACATTGGCAAATTGCATCATTCTACGAAGATTTTTTTCTGAAAATGAATTGCCATACTCAACGGACAATTGTTGCCACAGTGTAGCAACAATCTGCTTACCATATTTTTCAGAATGGGGTAAATTTTCAATTTCAATATTTATTCTTTTTCCAATATTCCAATAAAGCATTGTAATAGTTGTATTTACAGCAACAGCCACTTGTTGTTTGCTTTGTTTGATAAGGGTTTTTATATCGCTTATCAATTCACTTTGTGGTGGTATAATATCAACATTCATATTATTCAAAGGATTCTGAAATGATTAAAACAGGTTTTTCTACTTTGCTTTTTTTGCCTTTTTGTGCATTTGATAAATCAACATTGTACTGTACTGCGATTTTATCAATTTCAGCTAAGGCTAAAATCAAAGTCAATTTTCGCTTTTGAATTTTATCAATGTCTGATGGTAGATTGGTGTATCTACCAATATCAATTAATATAATAATTTTCTGAATATTCTCCTTTTGTTTTTCTGATACTGTTGGGTACTTTACTAATTCGGAAAGGAATTTTTTTGCAGTCTGTGCCGTTTTGCCCAATGCTTCGGATTTGGTTTGCGATTGTACAAGTTTATGTTCCAGCGTTTCAAAATGTTCCATTGCATTTAAAACGTGTTCGTGATGAGCTTCAATTAAAGGAACATTTTTTTCTTTTTGGTCGGCTTCAAAAATCTTGAATGCTTCAATTGGCGTTATTTCGCTTGGTTTGCTATCGCAGTCAACCCAGTAAAATTCAAATTTCTTATCGGTTTTTAAAAACGCTGCTGTGCCGTTTTGTAAATTGGTTCTATTTGTTGCTGTTGCATTTCTTCCAGTTCTCGATTTCAAAGGGAGTTTTTTTATTTTATCAAACCACGCTTTGTTTTCTTTTCTGAAATTGCGCAGAAAATAAAGGAATTTCAAGCGTTCGTCTTCTTCTTCCTTATAAGTTCCGCTAAAGAGTTTTACTTCATCTAATATTTCATCGGTTGAAAATACCTGATTGTCTTCGCCAAAAGCGGTGTGAAAAGCCTGAATTTTCATAAAGGCAGTTTTATTCAAGTGTATTTGCGAATCGCCCTGAGCCGAAGGATAAAACACATAGTTGTAAATGGCACTTGCTTTTGTTCCGATACGATTTACACGCCCAATCCGCTGCATCAATTTAGTAGAATTCCAAGGCGTATCGTAGTGAATTACTACATTTGAACGATGCAAGTTAACGCCTTCCGCCAATACTTCGGTAGTGATAATAATATTGAAATCTTTCACTTGTTTATCTTCATCCAAATTTGCATCAAAGTTGGTTACAATGGTGTCATACATTTGTTTTCTGTTTGAAGCAGAAATTACCAATACATCTTTTCTTCCTGCATCGGTTAATGCTTTTGCAACATAATCAACAGTGTCTTTAGATTCAGAGAAGATTACCAGTTTACCTTCAACGTTGGTTTTTTTATTCAGGAATTGTGTTTTAAGTTCCTTAATAAACACATCTAATTTAGGGTCGTTCGTTATAGCGTTCCATTCTTTTACCAATTCTTTCAATAATCTTGAATCCTTTTTCAAATTCTCAATAAAATTGGGTTTAAAGTCGGATTTCTTAAATGTTTGGTTCTTCGGGTTATCTTCGCTTAATCGTTCAATTTCTTTTTCAATATCTTCTTCGCTCCAACCTTTGTCCAATAGCTTGTTTACATTGGTGTCTGGTGCAATAAAAATTTTATCATTGTCAAACATTGTAATCATAAGGTCGGTGGCTTGCTGAAAGTTTCCCAATGATTTTTTAAAAGCATAAAAACTACTCTCTAATCGCTTAACCAATTGGGTTTTCATTATAAACGCCAATGATTTAGAAACCGTTTCCGCATTTTCGTAATACTTGTTTTGGATTTCTAAATTAAGACCTGCTATTGCTTGGTATCGTGAATAATTTAAAATATCATTTTCATTTATGCCCAATTTTTGCGCAACATCAAGTTCCTTTTTCCTTAATTCTGCTTTTTCACTAAATCCAGCTAAATGAATTGTCGTCTTTAAAAATAATTCATTCAGTTTTTCATCCATTATATATTCCACCTTTTTGGGTGGTTCTACTTTAGGAAATTTTATGCCTTGCTCGGCTAAATCGACTTTGTACTCTTTTATATTTTCTAAATCGGTTCGGGTTCTGCGAATGGTAATGGGTTCAATTACATTTTTGCGAATTTTTCCGTAAATTTCTCTGAGCTTGTTTACATCTAATTCGTCAAAACGCTTTAGCGTTTTGTATTGCTCCATTAAAGGGCTGAAAAAAGAAGTCAAATTAGTTATAGGAAGCGTTGACTGCCTTGCATCCTGAAACATTTGTATTTGATAAAAAATGTCGTCAGGTCGGTTGTTCAATGGAGTTGCAGAAACTAAAATTACTTTTTTCTGTGAGACTTCTATCAATCCTTTGTTGGCTCTTGGACTTTTACAAATTAATTGTAAGTTTTGAAAGGCACCTGTTTTATAATTTCTGAATTTGTGGGCTTCGTCCACAATTATTAAATCATATTCTTCTTTTGACCAATAGTCTTGGTGTCCTTCTAATATTTTTTCAAGACTACCGTTAGTAATGAACTTGGTGTATTTGTCGATTTTAAAATCTCTGAAAGTATTTTTCCAGTTCTTCTCAATGGCAGGCGGATAAACAACTAATATTTTTGTGTTTTCTCTCCCGTTTTGCATCAAAAACTTTTTTGCAACCATTGCAGCAATAACAGTTTTACCCAAACCCACAACGTCTGCCAGCATAAAACCATTGTGTTTTAAAAGCATATTAAAACCTTCGTTTACGGCATCAACCTGATACGACAATTTTTTGAAATTATGCGGCAAATCGCCCATTGAATCAGGGTCGTAGTTAATATTATTACCAAAATATTCGGTAAGTAATTTTATATAAATTTCAAAAGGTGTTATTTCAGGATTAAGATAGGTTTCTTTTTTTATATTTAGAATATCAACAGGCAGTATTTCAACCGATTCAGCCCAAAGTTTTTCAAA
>Ga0100378_1006683_pt1 | contig 10381 bp, 8 predicted proteins | sample CryGeymeta201502_FD_81535 | JGI IMG/M metagenome (GOLD analysis project Ga0100378, IMG submission 81535) | Groundwater microbial communities from Crystal Geyser aquifers in Utah, USA - Crystal Geyser metaG 2015-02 | ecosystem: Environmental > Aquatic > Deep subsurface > Groundwater | place: USA...
CCCCAACCCCACCCCCAACCCCTTGATGTTATAGTAAAATGCAGCAAATCATATCAATCATCCAGGTTGTACTTTCTCCTTAAATCTTTTCTGCTAACCATGTCCCTGCCGTATTCATAGTCGGTTGGTAAAGTCTTTTTGATCTCCTTGCCTCTGCCTCGACGTCTCAGGTCTTCATTTTCATCCTCAAGTCTGCGAATGTCATCTTCCATCTTTCCAAACTTGAACTTCATTCTCTGGTATGACTATTTCCAATCTCTTCCTTCATTTTTGACTGTTGTCTGAAGTTCAATGAATCTTTCTTATCCTTCTTCTGAATCTTAGTCCATCAAAATGCACTCAGCTGCCTGAAGCAGGTCTAAAATGTAGTCTTTGAGATCATCTGGAGCAAACGCTATGATAGCCTTGAGGGTTTACTCTTTCAGGTTGACCTCCTTCTTAGCTTGCTTGATCATTGCTGCACTTTCTTATTCGATATTCTCCAACTTTTCTTTCAAAATTTCATTTTCTTTCTGGACATAGATAAATTTATTGATGAAGTCTGAGAAGTCGCTGTGAATCTCATTAACATATTTTTCCATTTGGAAACTACTGACACTATCTCTGTCATCACATTATTCTCTTAATCTGCGCCTTGGAACAGATTATATTAGCTCTTCTGTGATTTATTTGATTTCCTGATAAATTTCTTTGATTTTGAAGTAAACTTTAGGAGTGAAGGTTAGGTTTCCATGGCTGCTTGAGTGTGAATTGTTATGACTGTGGGCATGAGGGTTTTTTGTTTTGGCCAGATTGTAAAATTGTGTTTCTTTGCCTCTGCTTTAGTTAGAATCGCACTACTTTTGCTTACTTTACAAGTCTCGAATAATTTTAATATACTTGTTGATAGCTTCATCCTTTTACTAGCCCATTTTTTTTTAATTGGTGAGTTCAAATTCCAGTTTGTTGTTATTATTTACAAATTCCTGGTGCAGCTATTCTGCTTTTTTTAATTTCTATTCGTAGTCCTTTCTCTTTGCCTTTTATTAATTTAATTTCTCTTCGTAGTCCTTTCTTTTTGCTTTTTATTCCTTGTTGATTTTTTCATATTCAATCCTCTTTCCTTCAAGTTCTTATTTTAAGTTATTTGCCTCAAATTACAATCTCATATTGTTCGCCCTTGCATCAGACAGTTCAGCTTTTAATTTAACTATTGTTTATTCGCATACCTGCTTGGCCTGGGCAAGCTAATTATAGTTTTCAGCCATTTACGTTTGTTGTTTTTTGAATTTTTATTCCATTTTATTCACGTTCTTTTCTGCTTGATATTTGTTTTATTTAAGCTGTTCACACTAGATGTGAAGCTTGCTGGCGACAATTTTTTCGGATTGCATCTTGATAAGTTCCTTTTCAAGCTATGTGTAATTTTGAGTTATTTAAAGGAGCTTGAGATTAGCTTTATCGAGATCTTCTTTCAAGGTATTTCTCTTTTTCTCCAACTCTTATCTTAAAAACTTTTCCTCGTGATACTTCTCTTCCATTTTGGTGCACTTTTTCTTGTAAGCAAGCAGCTATTTTTCCTTTTCTTTCAACTCCTCTATCTATTTGCCCATCCTCTTATTCTGAGAGTATATCTAGTGATACTCCTTTTATTTTTGCTAAAGTGCCTCACATCCCTTACACTTCTTTTGAGATATAACCCTCGTCTCATTTTTATCTAGGTTAATCTGCTTTTGGAGATTCTCAACAATTTCGTTTAATTTGTGGATCTACTCTCTGAAAATGTGGTTCTCTTGCTCACTTCTCTAGAATTTTTATTTTATAGCTTTGTGCTTAGTGATACTATCCTCCCAAGCAAGAACAACATCAAACTCTTTTAAATCTTTCTGCTTGAAAAACTTCTCCAATAGCTTCCAATATTTTTGAGCTCGGTAATGTTCGATTAACCTAGACTTAATTTATTCGACTGATAGACCTTAGTGCAGCTCATATGAGTCTATTTTTTCTTTGAAATAGTTGGGAGGAATTCCCGCGATATCTCCTTTTGAGTGCTCTTGCACATCCCTAAGATTGATATTGAACTCAGCATATGAACCTGGCTGTTTGAAGACATCTCCTTTGAGGCTGACCAAGTTGTTACTCTGAAATGTTGGAGAGACAATTACCGAACCAAAATTGCTCTTTTACCCACTTCTCTCTTTTTGAAGGATATCGGGTTAATGCTCAAAGACACTTTTAGCATTAATATTTTCCTTATTGTTAAGAGTGATGTGCTTGTGATTGTCAGGCTGACCCTTGGGCCTTTTGTTTCCGTGCTGTAAGAAGTTGTTATCTTTTTTAAGCATTCGTTAATTCTAATAAACGGTCAATCTTATAATTTATAGCAGACACATAATCAATTTTTGAAGAAGCTCAGGTCCCTTTTTGCTAAAAAAGCCCAAAAAAATAGTTGAAAAGATCATTTATATAAATGCTTGAATTTTGCAAACATTTCGAGTTCTTGTTCCTTTTTTTATTCATTCTTTTGTTTGAGAAATTTCTTCAGTACTCCTATCTTTTTGTCCAAATTCTACTCAAAAGGGTACTGATATTTTTCTCCCAACTTGACTGAATGTATGTAAACTTCGAGGAGTCTTTTGCTAATACCCATCATTTCTGCCCCTTCTCCGATAGTTAATTTCGAGTTGTACTGCAAGTACAACTTTCTCCACTGCTATATGACTTGCAACATTTCCTTAATAGTCTTCCTACGTTTATTTTTCTCCTCAACGCCAGCAGCTTCGTTGTTTTACTACTATTGATTATCAAAAGCATCAATAGCGACCATTTCATTTTCCGACTCATCCATCTTGATCAACTCAGGAACAATTTTGATTCGGAAAAGCAGAGTATCAGCTTGTAGGAACTGCTACCCCAGAATGATGCTATTTTATTGAGGAAAAAATGCCAGAAAGCGGAAATCAGACACATAAGGGTCATAGACATAGATCTGGCACTATTGGTGATATCCGTAGGCTGCATAGGAGATGCCTTACTTTTTCTGAGCTGGTGATTGATGGGTTCTGTAAGATCAATTATACGATCTGTAGAATTGTAAGCGACTCTTTAGAAAAGTTCGACATGGAGGTGATCCTGAGGGTTGTCGATGATGAGTTCTTTGTGGAGGGTGATGGAGGAGCAAAGTTCTTGTTACAATTATAGGTATCTGGGTTTAGGGAGCATCAAGCTGGTAGTAAAATATGGGTTATAAAATAAGAGGTGTTTATGAGTAGTATATGGGAGTAGCTTTCAGAAAGACTGATCAATTATTTATGCTCCTCGTATTATTCTTTGGGATTATTATTTTCATGATACAACTCGACTGCCTCATCTACGCTGTCCTTACGCTCGTCATCCCCGCCAAGCTCACCTACCACTCTCTCAAGTCCGAACAACACCAGCAACACCTATCTCTCTGGGGTCACTACTGGGCCTTCTATTTCCTGTTTTGCACTCTTCAATGCTGGATGCCCTTCCTCACCTAGTACCTATTCAATCATTCAGCCAACCCATCAAACTCGTCATTCTTTTGGTTCATATTTGGCTCTATGCCGAACAATACAGAGGTGCTCTGTTCTTGTCCGATCTGATCAAGCAAAAAATCAAGGAATTCGGAGTAGACGAATACATCAAGCTTGTGTATGAAAATTGATATGTAGAGCTGAACAGACAAAGTTCTTGAAGCTGTTTGAGGAAGACTTTACAAGCCCAAGTCAAGTGAACGTTAAATCAGAATGATCGTGTCCAACTTCAAATCACTTGTGAAATACTATCAAGAGTCCCCTTTTCATTGGTTAAAAGATGAAAATAAGGACACCTTTGTCCCAATGGCTTCTTAAGACTTAAAGTCTAAGCCAGTTTCCTTGGGATCAGCTGTTGGAAACTCCTTGTTTAAAGAATTCTTCTGGGCAGTCTGCTCATATTCGTTCATGAGGTTCTTTTTGGGAAGAGGCTCGAGCTGTTTGAAGAAGGAGCCAAGTTGGTCCATTTTGGTGATGAGGTCAAAATGTAATTTCTTGGCATCAAACAAATTGTCTAACAGATGAAGGATTTCTCGTGGTTATTAGGGGATTTCTCGCAATTATGCTAGCTGCAAAGTTTTCTTTTCTAATTTACAATTGATATCTCTCATCTTTTTGAGGCTGTTCCTTCCAAGATCAAAACTGGCGTCATTTGTTCGATCTATTTTGCATAATAGGTCTCTGCTTCTGTCCATATTTTTGCCTTCAGTGACTGGCTCTTTGGTATTGTCCTTATTTTTCTTATAGTCTTTTCGCTGTATGTCTTTCAGCAAATGTCTGTATAATATTTTGATTACTTGTAGCCTTTTTTAAACATGAGATTCTTGAAGGCATTTTCGTGATTTTCAAGACGAGTTTTGTGAAAATCATACATGTTGAGCTGAATGATAAGATAAATACTTGCCGAACAAAGGAGGTATAGTTGCTGTGCCGAAAGTATATCGGTAGAATGCTTTCGGAGAATTCTTTGACCTTCTGCACGATGAAGCCTTCTCCACTTTTGGTCCAACAAATGATGTCTGAGAACTTGTCGTTCTTAATAGGAAAAGATTTTACCTATAGGATTTCATAGGTCTTGAGGAGGAAGGATGGGATAGTCTCGGGAGCAGGGTTTTCTGCAGAAGAGACTCCTATTCTGTTTTTCTACTCTTCCATGTGCGCCTTGATTCCGTAAATGGATAATAAATAATAAAATTAAGCTCGGCCTATCCCTTTAAATAAATATCGGTTTCAAATACCTAAGCTAACATCTATCATTTACCTCTCCTCCTTGAAGCCAAGATGGATATAATATTTATGATGATTAAGCCGGAAGAAGAGAAATTCCCTTTTTGCATAGTTTGGACCATTCTCCCTTGTCTTTCGTGGTTGATGCCTCTCATTGGGCACGCAGGCATCTGTAGGTCAATCATCTTTTAATCAGCTCCGACGGAACCATCTACGACTTTCTAGGCTACCAAGTAAATGTAAGGATGCAGTCATTAAGGTTGGGAGTATGACATTTGCCAAAGTCAAAAAGTATGTCCGACTCTATCCTGATTCCGAAGAGCTCTATGATAAAGCAGTACAAGAGGCAAATATCAAATACATGAGGGAATGTCACAATCTTTGCTGGTAAATCAATAAATATAAAGCAATAACTGTCATCACCATGTAGCTGAAGCCCTCAACAGGATGCAATACGAAGGAAAGGACAATTGGACCCAATTTGATGTGTGGTGGATGTGCATATGGAAATCGCAGTATGTTACCTGGTGTGACCTAGTTATAGTATACTTACCTTTTCTCATTATCGCGGGCATCGTTCTTGGGTTAGTCTTCGGGCTCAGGTGAAATGATAGTAAATATTAAATCAACCTATTAAGATCTTCTATCATAAACATCAAATTTTGCTTCTTCCAAGAGCTTCATAAGCACATCTAAACAAAAGAATGACCATCGGCCCGTAGAACACTCCTGCAACTGGGAACCGGTAAAGACCAAAGACAGCACTAAGTCCTATTAGTGTATTGTTGAAGTTGACCTTGTTAAAGTGACTTTGGAAAATGGATCCACTGCCAATGTAGAATAGGGCTAAGCATATTCCAGCTGATAAATTGGCCAAATGATTGCTATTAGCACTACCGTAGTATTTGACAATAGCAAAGATGATCATGATGAAATTAACTGAGATAAGAGGGAAAAGAGTGATGGTTCCAATCATAAGGGATAGCACAATATTGAACTCGCTGAACTTAAAGATTTCGAATAGAGCCAAGCTAAAAAGGACATGTTTGAGAGTCAGCAGAATGTAATCCGACATCAGGTTGGTGATGTCAGATACCAGTTCATTTTGATATTACCCAAACAGTGAAAATTTATCGTCAGCAGCAGTGTAGCTTTTCACTGCAACCATAAAAATACTGATAAAGGTAGTTAAGGAGAATATCGTGTCTGAAGTGATTGCCAGGAGGCTGAACAAATTACGGAAGATGATCAGCAGATATTATTTGGTGACTTATATGTTGAAAAAATGGTCAATAACTGCTGGAGAATACTCCTTGAGGATTTGATAGAACAAGCACATCTCTTTTTTGTGTTCGAGCAAAGTGAAATCTAACTAGAAAAAGGAATACTGAGGTAACGTCCTTCTGTCTATTCCATATACTGAATGCATTTCGTCACTTCTTTCTGCTCCTGAATGTTTGGACTGAATATCGAAAATATTACAGGTAAGGCTTCAAAGTTCCCGAAATAACCTCCGTGCACTGCGGTCGACCGGTGGAGTTGTCATCAAGACTGTAGAAGGTGCAATTGTTGTGCTTTTAAATTGCTCTTCCTGCTGACCCTATCATGCTACCAAATTAAAAGCAGATGGCAGCTATAATAACAATAAAGAGAATCATGGTGAACAGAAACAGGATAAAGAATATTTTGTGAATGAAGTGATTAATATTTTTATCTATTCTGCTTTGCCTCTTCGGTTGATTTTTATCGTCCTTAGTTTCAAAAAGAAGTCTTCCAAAGAAACGGATACAAGCATAGAAAACCTTCTGAATCAAATTTCCACCAACATTGATGACTATTTTCCTGGATTAAGGTCTAAATACCATGCGAAATAAATTTGAGTCAGTTTGATAATGTTGTTGGACCGAGGAAAGGCTTGGAAAACTGCTTAAAATGTGTTGTTGTTGAATTTTGCTTATAGAAGTTCAGACCAAGTGTCATAGCATGTATCGTCTGAAAACTCCTGTCTGATCCAAGGAATGAATAGTATGATAAGCATGTAGTAAATGCACTCCACAATGATTGTTGGAATGGACTTGTTATGAACAGGTTCAATTGACTATTTTCTTAAAAATTAAACAAACTTATCCTGAATTCTCACATATGCGATGCCTGAATTTGATCAATCTTACCTGAAAGTACTGCCAGTATAATTGTGTCGAGAAATGATTCAAATATGGTATACATGGCAATGACTGTGCTTAATACCAGAATAGTCAGAAGAATTATTCGAGCCTGAGGTGAAAACTGCTGTCTAGTGTCATTTTCGATCTAACTAACATGCTCGGGATCTATAAATATTTGACTGAATGCTCGCATGGCCGGGGAAGGATTAAACTCTTATTTTTCTTCATCCTCTGTTGATTTTTCCGAAAGGACATTCAGAAAATCAAGCTCAGGACTTTGTTCTTTTTTCTTTTCTGCTTTTTGAGTTGATTTTTGTGCCTTCTTTGACATGATATAATTTTCAAAAGTAAATACAATATCTTTTCTCAGATATTTTTCTTTACAAGGCAAAGGACTGATAAAAAGATATGTATATTCTAATGAGAATACTTGACTTGATATTAACGATAGTGGATGATTTATGTGAGTGATACATATCAAAACTCCATTTCCGGCTTCACGAGAGGGTACTGCTGGTGCATGTAGCATGTGATCCACATCATCCACATCTGAATTGCTACCAATACGATTGATATCTTTGCCACTCTACATCTCACATCACATACCTGAGGTTTGCCTCCCGCTTGTTCTCAGCAGAACCTTCTGAAACAGCTTGGAGCACCTTCCAGCCTCCAACGATAGCGATAACCAACCAGATGATAGTTCCTGTCAGGAGAGGTCCCATTTTATCTTAATATTATAGATGTATCAACTCACTAAGATTGAAATATAGCATTTCGGTTTAATAAATAGCAGGCTTGTAAATAAAGCAATATAGATCATTCATAAGGGTACTTCGGACCACTTCGCCAACGTTTGATCGAATCAGACAAAACAGGCTACTCTTTAATATCTAAATTAGAAGGTTCAAGTTCACTTTAGCTTTGTTCTAAATAATTTTTGAAATCCTTCATTTTTTACACAGTTCTTTTGCCAGATTAATTGTTTATGCTCTTTCGACTTGTGTCATCATATTTTTTGTTGATTTCTTCAAATTAACGAAGCCTTTCTCTCAAATAATTAACCCGACTGTTACCGTTGTTTGATATGCTTCTTGGACTTTTGTCCCTCATCTTGTCATCAAAGGAAGCATTCTTTACAACTGGCTCTTCGTACTTCAAATGTGAGCTCTTTAGTACCTTCTGGCTGCTGTTCTGCATTTGTAAAATTCTTTTTTTTGTTTGAGATTTCGATAAATCATTGTTGGCAGTATACTTGAACTACGGTTGAATTGATTCCTTGGCGTAGCTTTTGACAGTGTGCTGAAGTTAAGAAATTGCTCTATCGATATAGTTTTTGTGTTTTTACATATGCTTTTAGATCTTCTCATCGAGTTTATCTTAAAGAGCAAATTGGCTTAACCCTCCTCCATTTGTATTCAAATTGTACTTGAATTATTTCAGCATTTCATTGTTTTTCTTTTCGATCCTCCTAATATAGCTATGAAGCTAACTCATCTCTTCTCGAATATTCTCAAGCTAGAGTTATCTTTATTTTTCGGCGATCTAGCTGCCATGCGATACTATCTATTCAATTTTTCTCTTTGTCTCCCTCCTAAACAGTGCCAGATCATCTTCCTTAGTAACTATCAAAGTACATTCTGGCTGATCCTTTTCTCATACTTTTGGCTTCTTTTCTGGAGCTTGATCAATGTACTCTCAATGTACTCCAATCTTTTTTGGACAGACCTCCATTCACTACATTCATTATGAAGTACTCTGGTAAAGATTATTGATCTGATTATTCTGTAAAATTTCTACGGCTACGATTTGCTGACTCTCTTGACATTATTATTCAAATGACTCAGAAATATACAAAATCAAAAGAAGCCAAACCATTTGCTATTTTTAGGCTCCTCAGGCTTTGGCATTTTGTGCTTCAGATCAAGCAGGGTATAGATCTGATATTTGATGTTTCTTCGAATCGACCACTACTTTGATTCGTCATCATAGCTTAAGAAGAGACCTCTGAGGACCTATTTATTGACGCCAACTTCCTGCTCTTTCGCCAATGCAGCCATAAGTTATCTGTTCTTTATTTAAAGGCTATTCATTCGAGCCATGATTTCTTGCAAAGTCATTTTGTGATGACTTTAACTTTCCTCAGTCTATTTGACTTCAGATTCACTCTTCTATGATTACTTTTCTTCTTCCTTACTCGATATTTTATCTAAATCAATCTCCATAAACCTTGATTCAACGAATCGGTTCAATTCCTTATTGAGAAGATTGACTTATTGATTTTTTTTGGCAAGGTCCTCCTCCAGAGTATTTATCTTTTCATTTTGGCGGTCGATCCTTTCCTATAGCATGACTTTTTCATTGAACAGCTTTTTTCTTTGAGATTAATGCTGAATTTATTTTCTCCTGTGCTCAGACTACAGTTCTTATATAGCCTATTCTTGTCTTTGCTTCAATTTTTAAATGATGCTACTTAATTGTTCACTCTAACTGTTTTTTTATTTGGTTTGTTTTTCAACTCTCAATGACTTCAGTTCATACTGCCTCAGCTTTTATGTTTGCTCAAGCTCCTTGTTTTGCAGTTGTTTTATGAGTGCTTCTTGTTCAGAAATGATTTTTAGTTCGTTTTGAAGTGTGCTACTCCCCTGTCGAAGTTATTTCTCGAGCTAGCTCTTTTAAGAATTGAGTTTGGCTATTTTTTCGTTCAAAGATGTAATTTTTAGAGCCTGTTAAAGATACTTCGATTAATCATTATTCTTTGAACCCTTGATGCTTACGATTTCATTTTATAAATTTTTATTGAGGTTCCTAATAGCTTTGATCTCTTCATTTTTACTCTTCTCCATCAACTTGACGTTTTTGTCAATGACCTCTTGAAAATTATTGGTGAATATTTTAATGAGGTAGTTGAATTGTTTCTCAACTTTCTCCGAATTCAATTAGTTGACTCCTCTTTGAATTTACTGCAAGGGAACCATCAGCTATTAACTTTCCAGAAAGAGGTTGATACTTGCAATAAACTATCCCAGTGAATTACTGATCCTCCTTGCTTATTTCGAGAGAGCACTTGATTTATTGACTAAATCATTGTACTTTTATTTTGTTTCGAGCAGGGCGACTTCCATTCTTTTGGACTGAAGAAGCTATTGTGTCAACTATTTGAACTGGGAGCCATCCACAGGCTCTCCTACTTTTTCGTTAAGGATGACTATTAATGTGTTGAGAGTATCTTCTACTACTTTTTCGTACAATAAAGGCTGAACAGCAGCATTACTGCTTGCTTTCTGTGCAGGGTTATAACTCAGTGACTTATTGGAGATTGACTCAAGAGAAGACAGACCGTTTTTGAAAAAATTAGTAATCATCTTGCCTTAAATATAGTTTACGATGATATTCACTGATGATATTGAATAAGGTGTTGAATCATTAAAGGTCTCCTTGGTGAATAGA
>Ga0100378_1006691_pt1 | contig 10377 bp, 6 predicted proteins | sample CryGeymeta201502_FD_81535 | JGI IMG/M metagenome (GOLD analysis project Ga0100378, IMG submission 81535) | Groundwater microbial communities from Crystal Geyser aquifers in Utah, USA - Crystal Geyser metaG 2015-02 | ecosystem: Environmental > Aquatic > Deep subsurface > Groundwater | place: USA...
AGAATAATTGTGTTGTGATTTGTGATGGGAAATTATGGTTGAGATTCCCAGCGAATGAATCTGTCACTGCAGGTATCGATGTTAGGCCTTTATTAGCACTAGTATGCATTTATGATAATATTATGGGAAATAATAGAAAACAAAAAAAGATTGCAAAATTTCTTAAGCACTCAACGTGTGTCGACGTTAAGCCCAGAGAGAGATGACCAATCATATCCACCGAATTCGAAACAGCAGAAGGACTTAATTACCGTAAGCTAAATATTTAGCTTTTCGAAGCTTCCAAAAGCGTGGCGTGAGCTTGTTTAGCCACCAATATCATTGTTGTTTCTATGAGTTCTCTTTAAAAGGAGCTGTTATCTGTTACCTATCTGAACCTGCGGCAGTCACCTACCATCCGAAAGCTACCGGTAGTAAACTATGAACTACTGGTATGATAAACCTATCAGGAAAGTAGCAATTTAGGGAAAGCTTCTTGTCTCTTTACCAAGGTACTGTAGACTAGTTGGCCATTCATTTTGACTAGTAGACTCTTGCACGCAATAATTAATTCATCATTGAAACCGTGGCAGTGTTCGACAGTGCGACACGGAAGAAGAATTCTAATAAGAGGCAGCACTTCATACCTGGTAGCAGCAGTATTGGCGTCGTATTCATGGCTAAGGTGATCACGGGATTGAAAATGCAACTCATTTTTTTACCAGTACGATAGATTTTGAATCTTTCACGTCGATGAGTACAGTACCACGTACTATCACCTGGTACTATCTACTCGTACCTGGTACATCCTGTATTGATAAGCAATTCTGTGTTTCGTAGTTCGCCATGGCACACACACATCTTCCAATGTTGTGTGATAGTAGTACAACCAAATAAATAATAATATCAACCAAAAAACAATAGCAACAACTAGACTACTAGTCTAGTCTATTATAAGTTTACTACAGAACTAGCCCTGTTAGATTTTCGCGGCAGTCATGACTCGAAGAATATTCCAAGTACAAAACCACACCACCAATAGTAACACCAACAGAAGGATATACCAATGCCAATGCCAATGCCAAGGCTTCCATTCCCTCTTGATATCTTTTCTGTTATTACAGTCCAACATATTTGCTTGCTCAGCTCTTGCTTTGAATACAAATAAAGGCGTAGATGCCGTCAATGGAATTCCCTTGTCGTCGAACCAGCCACAAGAGCAACTAAAAATTGCATTTGTGACGGGTAATCCAATGAAGGTACGTATAGCGTATAGCGTATAGCGTGTAGTGCAGGTAGTGCAGGTACTGTAGTCGCTAGAGACGAACAGTCCAATTTCCAATTGACGCTCTAACAATGACCCTGTTGTTCTTCAAAATTGGACGTACGTTTTCCAACAACAACAACAACAACAACAACAACAAGCAAAGGCTCGAGAATTTAGCATGATTCTATCCGAAGCAACGAAGGAAGACAGCATTGATGATGATGATGATGATGAAACTTCCGGTAACGGTCGTCCCTCTTTGGTGGAACTCAAAATCATCACTGTCGATCTGCCCGAAATTCAAGAAGTCAATACGGAGGCTATTGCCAAAGAAAAGGCATTATTGGGAGCACAATTGGCCGGTGGTCCTTGTGTCGTAGAAGATACATCCTTACAATTTACGGCTTTGGGTGGCATGCCAGGTACGTTGTTTTATGGATGGCTTTGTGTGAGAGAAAATGAGAGAAACAGTTTTCCAGTACAAGCAGAGGTATGTGACTTACTCAAATAGTATTTTAATCATTGTTTTTCTTCTTTTTAGGCCCGTACATCAAGTGGTTTCAAGAAAGGTTGGGAAGTCGTGGATTGTACAATATTTTGACAGCCTACGAAGACAAATCCGCTCAAGCCGTTTGTACGTTGGCCTTTTGTCCGGCACCACATGCAGATCCTGTTCTGTTTACGGGCGTGACGAAAGGAACCATTGTAGGACCCGTCGAGGGACGAGGATTTGGCTGGGATTCCATCTTCATTCCGGACGGCAGTGACGTGCCCTTTAGTTGTATGACCACATCCGACAAGAACGAACGATCTCATCGCGGAAAAGCGGTACGCACGCACGCGCATACAAACGTGCTTTATTCGGCACTGTACAATTATGTGGTCTCACACATTTATCGTTATCTCCCTGTTTGTTGCTCACTATCTGAAATATGTCGGTATTTTTTTATGTCTACCACTACTCCAACTATTATTATTACTATTAATACTAATTCTAGGTACGTCAATGGGCTGCATGGTTGCAACTGAATCGAAAAGAATTGGCGGAACGACAGGGTGGTCGCAGAGCCATTGGTCACAAGGGATTAGATTTCAAATGCGTCAGTCCGGAAGAGTGAAACCTCTTGTGATGATGATATTTTATTTTAAGGTCGTTCCTGTTGTATCTAGCAAGTCGTCGAAGGAACCAGAGTTTCTCTCTGCCTCTTTCCTGAAGAACGGGTTCATATTGTTAGTGTAAAAGTCGCTTGCATCTCCTTTTCGACCCCTACGCCTGGACGAGATGGACCACTGGAAATCATAAACATTCCTAAACGACGAGTTTCTATTTTTTCAAAACCCACTCCTTCTCTCGGTTTTTGGTACGATGTTTTGTCACTGCAAAATATATTTTTGGAAACTATGTTTCATGTAAAAATACATTATAGTCTCAAGCCATCACCTGTACCTAGTCTAGTAGAGTACGTATCTATTGTTGGTGGTTGTTGGTCTCTCTAAAGACACGTTTTACGTGGGTGATGGGTTAGCGTAAGGTTTATTTAGGGATTATTCCGAAATTCCGAGTACGGAATCAATAACTCTATCGGTAGCTATATCTGCTGCAAATAGACTACTATTGGTTGTACAGTAGTAGCTACTTCTATAGTACTATACGTAGAGTACTAGTCGTCTGGTAGTAATCATCCCTCAACTTATGCTATTGTAGCTACAGTACTACTAGCTAGAGTAGTAGCTAGCTTAGCCACAAGCCACAATGGTCAGAGGATCCGAACAAAAATTAGAAAATCCTGGACATAAATTGTTGTGTTGATATCAGTAGGAAGCTACTAGTCTCTAGTAGAGTATATAACAAGGTCAGAAGCTATTTTCAAGAATATCAATATCCAAACAGATAAGCGTAAGATGGAGGGTGGTGCATCTGCCATGACAAAATATAATACGCGGATACTACAACAACCTATGGCAATGCGAAAGAGAAGAAGGAGGAAGATTTTCAATCTGTCACATTTCACCGGTTGCATGGCAGTTGTTAGCCTGGCATGGTATTCTGCTCCCTCCGTCAGTGCCTTTACATCATCATCACGACTTGCTACTGCTGCTGCTACTACGCGTACTACTACTACAAGAATATACCCACCGCAATTTCAGCTACGAGGAAAACCTCACTGGCATCACAAACCACGCTTGTCCATAATGGGAATGATGACCATGATGCTACCAGTACAACATTCATACGATACGGTGGATGCTCTCGTTGTCTCGTCTTCTTCTGTTTTTCAACATGCACAATTCTTGATATCCTCGGCAGCTGCAGCTACAGCAGGTGCTGTCGACATTGACAACGTCGTACAACAAACATCAGCAACTACTGCTACTGCTACTGCTACTGCTACTGGATGGATTGATTTTGATTTTGATTTTGATTTTCCCTTTACAAAATTGTCAGAAAATTTGTTTGATGCATTGGACGTTGGTCGTGCTATTGAACAATCATCGTCTTCCAATTCTTTATTAGAAGGCCAGGACGCCATTCCTGAATCGACCATAAGTCGCGTATTGGAAAGTTTGGGACGTGATTTGTTACTCTTTTTGAGTGCTTCTGTTTTTGTGACGTTGTTATGTCAACGATTATCAGTAACACCTATATTGGGATACCTCGTTGCCGGTGCCTTGTTAGGGCCACACGGATGGAACATTTTTGCCAGTACAACAGCTGATATTGAACTGGGTGATTTTGGAATTTTGTTTCTATTGTTCAGTGAAGGATTGGAAGTATCTACGACGAGACTACGACAGCTGACACGGTACTTACCATTAGGATTTGCACAAATTGCACTCTGTACGGGAGTTATCAGTGCTGCTATTATTGTTGGAAGTCAGCAGTCCGATCCCAATCCGATTGAAGCAGTCGTTGTTGCCATTGCAGGCACCCTATCGACTTCCGCCTTTGTTTTTCCAGTCCTTAAAGAACGGGGATGGGAAGACCAACCATCCGGTGAAGCGGCTACCAGCATCTTGCTGTTGCAAGATTTAATGGTGGCGCCACTCCTGGTATTGTTGCCCTATCTAGTGGGACAGGACGCCACAGATTACGGAGCCATTGCTTTCCTCACAATCAAAGCAGTGGTCGGATTTGGTAGCATTCTGTACGTTGGGAGGACCGTTATTGCCAAGCTCTTTGAATGGGTATCCACGGCCAACAGCGCCGAAACATTTGTCGCATTGACGCTGCTCGTGAGTGCAGGAATGGGTACCATTGCAAAATCACTGGGTCTCACCGACACTGCTGGTGCCTTTGCTGCCGGCGTCCTCTTAGCCAATACCGGCTACCGAGCACAAATTCAAGCCGATATTTTACCCTTTAAAGGAATCCTTTTGGGTATCTTTTTCATGGATGCCGGCAGTAATTTTGATACCGATTTGGCACTGGCATCGTGGCCCACGATTTTGGCAGGAGTGGTTTCCTTGATATTGCTTAAGGCGGGTACCATGGCCCTTGCTACACGGGTCCCCGAATGGATGGAGCCCAATCGGCTATCCAAAGCGGAAGGTGTGAAACTCGCAGTGTTGTTATCGGGTGGAGGAGAATTCGCTTTCGTCGTTCTGGCGTTGGCAGAAAGACTTGGGGTCGTATCGGTGGAATTATCTGGGTTGCTGACTGTCATTGTACTTATTACCATGGGTTTGACACCGGTGCTGGGAGAGCTCGCTGCAGTTGCCTCGGTTCCGTTCTTTCAACAAGACGACGAATTCGATGTAGGCGAAGAATGTCGGCAATTACTGGAATCGTCTACAGCCATTTCCAGCAATCCGATCGTTGTTTGCGGCTATGGTGATGTGGGACACGCTGTTTTGCATAGTCTTGCCAATGCAAAGGAGACTCTGCTAATAGCTGAAACTAAATGCCAACGACCCAACTTGGTTGCTTTTGACAAGGATCCTTTACAGGTTCAGAAAAGCGTATCGGTGGAAGACAATTCGGTAGTGGTCTTGTTCGGCGATGGCTCGAACCCATCGGTCATCAGATCAAGCGGAATCGAAACTCCACAATCATTTTTTGTTTGCTACGAAGAGCACAATGAGGTGTTAGCAGCAACTTCACGATTGCACTCAGCATTTCCTACGGTCCCAATTTTCGTTCGAGCGCAAACACGAAAGGAGGCTGAATCCTTGAAAATAGCTGGAGCCACTGATGCCGTTGTGGAGCTAGACGAACTGGCTCGATCTGCGCCGGGACTCTTAAGAGCCTCCTACATCACCAATGCTTCCAAATTTGATAAAGAACTTGGGTCGAAAGAGCAGCTGCGGCGCCTGGCCGCCGTAGAAGCTGGTATCACCGTTGATGAAGTCGATTGCCTCCTCGATATTTACACAGGCTTGGATCAAGACGCCAATGGGGTGCAAGTCGAAGAAGTAATAACCTTTTTGAGGAAAAGCAATTCCGGACTTAACTCTGACGATGAAATTGCTAAAATGGAAACTTGGTTCGAAGCGTCGGGAGTCACCGGCACATTGTCTTCCCTAGAATTCTTTCAGTTGTACGGACGGGCTCCAGATTACATTGAAGCAGCATTTGGATGCCAGCGGAGCTTTGAATCGGACTCTTGAATAGTGGTACAGCTGGAGTCACAAAATCTGAGAAAATGTTGAATGAACCCAAGGAGCTAGCAAGCCAAGCAATAGCGTATAATGAACATATTAATCTATGTAAAACTCTCCACTGACGAAAGAATCATCGTACGGATGAGAACCAAGCATGCTTTCGCCGTAGCTACTTGCACTGTACACAGTATCTCGGTGGCCGCTGGTAGCCAGAATACCTGAAGTAGTACCCATGCTGGCAAGAGATGGCATGCTCAACAGCGCACTGCTATTCAAGCTGCTCCCTCCATCTACTTCAGGCGGTGGCGGTGGAGGAGGATCAAGTGTAAATGTTTCAATCGACCGAGCAGCAATGTTTTGATTCGTCTGTGATTGCTCTAAAATTGTCGAATTGCGGTTGCTACCGTGAAGCCCAACCACCGTTACTGCCTTATTCCAACCTTTTTCGACTTCCCCAACAACATCATGAAATTCTTTTGAAACTAGTATGCCATTTGAAGGTGCACATCGGCTAAGACTTTCAGCAATAGACATTCCAGTCCCTAGGCAGCTCACTCTGGGAAGAATTGTTCCCACGACGCCGTATAGGACGTTCGTGACATGAATACCAACGCGAACTTGGAGGTGTTTTGCAATGCTGTTTGTGTTGCCCCAATCGCCAGCTTCCTTTGTTATTCGGATAGTCTGAGCTTTAGAAACAAGTTCCTTAGCGAGCTCCAAAGCTGCTACGGCTGCCATTTCATCGCGAATGGCTAGACTCACTTCAGCATCTACGGCGCTTTCGTCCCTTCCAAAGAGACCGCCTACGATCAAGATTGAATTGCCAGTCATACCAACTTGAATCATTTGGTACTTCGCACTTAGCTGGTCTACCAGGGACATCAGTTTTGCAACAGCATCCATGATTTCGGATGGAGTGAGACTTGTGTCCGTAGAATCAAAGTCCATAATAGACACATAGAGGACAGTAGCATTAGATTGCCTGGATACGTACATTGCCTGAATGTCTACTGCATTGAGAACCCCAGAGCTGTTGATGTACCGCACACTTGATTCATTCGTGAGGCAGGAAACGCTTTGGCTGAGGACGCTCAATGGCTTGGTGCTGGTACTTTTTTCTTCAGAAAGGTCGTCGGTGTAAATTGACCCATCATCACTGTAGATTGTTCGGAAGCTTTGATCACACGTATTGACACTGCCGATTGTGAATTCTCCTAGGGACCGAAGCGAGTCCAGGCGAGGAAGAAAACGCGAAGAATCAGCTTTCGTCACATTTCCCGGCTTGGCCGAGTCCATTCTCACGAGGCCACCTCCACGAGCAGAACTACCCCGCATCATCAGCATGCTTCGCTTTGAATCCATCCGCGAAAATATGGGTCTTGTTTCCCCAGCGCGGTTTTTTGCAGAACCTTGTCGTTGAAGTCCTCGTAGACCCAAGCTCAGCTTACTGGTGCTAGGAGCACGCTGCAGACTACTGGAGTGATTCCGTTCACGTTTCGGCAACCCCCTTGCACAACCGTTCGTTTTCTCTTCCTTGTTTGTTTGTGCTTCCGCCACGCTGTACAGCTCACCCGTGGTACCACCGCCGTTTCCGCAGGGAGGTATTTGTATTGTACTGTAGCTGTCTAGTGAAGGTACGTCTCCAACCAACAGGCCGTACCGACTGTGCATGCTGCCTGAAATACTGCTATTGTTAGTAATGCTGTGAGTCATGGCGACAGCAGATTGATCGGGCACAGATGGTGGCTGGAAGATGGATCCTGCTGGAGGCTTCCACTCTTGAGGTTGAACCTTGAGCTTTGCAACAGCTTCCGAAGGAAGAATTTGGTTGATCATGGAAGCTCGAATGGCAACAGATACATTTAGATTTTGTTCCAGTTCGCTAATGATTTGCGTCTTTGATACCAAATCAATCAACGCTTGTCGTCGCTGCAGAAAGTTTACTATCATTCCAGATACATGAGGCGTCCAAGATTCCAAATAGTTTGCCATCGAAATATCTAGCGATGAAAATGATTTCAAAGCCAACACAACAACAGCTTGCAACTTTGCCCTTTTAGAATCCATGATTGGTATAGCAAATAATAGTTGCCATTCTTTCGGCAAAAGCATTACCTGTTTATCTGTGGGAACCTCTTCAGGTTGATAGGCTCGCTTTTGGGCACTCCAAATGACAGTTTTTTGTGCTTCCTGGCAGGTTTTCAGAATATCATCGACAGACCACAATTCCACTGCTTCAGCCTTTCGATCATGGTCATCACCGAAACCATTAACAATATCATTTTCATTTTCTTCCACAATATCACTATCGGTATCGTACTCGTCGGTATAATCACTGACAAAAGATAAGTTGAAATCAATCGCACTAGCATCTGCTGCTTTTGTCGGTCGTGATTCGCCAATTTTTGAATCGTCAATTTGTTGCTGCTGAAATCCGTACGCTACCGGAGGCTGTTGTTGTGGTCGCTGGTGCGCTGATGAATGTAATAGGCTTTGGTCACTTGCCCATCGTGTTGGTAAAGATGGTGGTAATGTACTAGCTCGTTCCTTGGAAGACATACTGGACGTTATTGACGATGGAACATCGCACTCGTTCAAGGTTTTGGGCATTGTTGTCGTTGTCGTAGTTTGGTTATCGTCCAATTTTTTTGACTGCTGTTGTTGCCGGCGCCGTCGTTGTCGCCGTTGTTTTTGCCGTTGCCGGGACTTGTTGTTGTTGTTTCGACTGGGCAAAATTACTCGCAGTTTGACATCTTGCAGTATTCGTTCCAGTTCCGCTCGATTTTTCAGTTTCAATACTAATTCTTTCGTGTCTTGCAGTGCTTTTGCTTCTTCTTCGTTACGATCATTACAGTTGTTACTGTCATCACAATCACAATCACAATCATCATCATCATCATCATTTTGCTTTTTATAAATAAGTTTAAAGAGATGTTGCTTTGTGACGCGTCTGGGTGTGAGTTGATATTTGATGACCTTATCCCAGTAAACTTCCAAGTAATTGTACTCTTCACTCGCCGTGCGCTTATGATGGATATTGATGTTCCTGTTCCTGTTGGTTCCGTGGTTCCTATTATGGTGAACCTTGTCGAGTGGATTGAATGGTTCGAATCGTAATCGATCCATGGATAACGTAACACTTCCTGCAACATTGAAACAATACATTGGTCCATAGGTCGTAACAGGTTGAGATGGACGACAGGAAGGAACCCTTTGCTGCTGTTGACTCATTTCCGACTCTGATGATTCGTCAGTAACATTTTCTTCTTCGTCCAGAATAATTGTTGTTCCATTCTTAAAAATGGGCACCCTGAAACTAGCCAATTGTTCATGAACGGTGAGTATTTTCTTGCTCGAATCCGGATAACTTTGATCTAGTTCACTAATATCTGTCATGGATTCATCTACCACACTGGCAGTTTTTAACATTTTTGTTGTTATTGTGCAATCTTTTGGTTGTTGTTGTGGAGACAATTGTTTTGATTTGTCGGAAACGGTTGCAATCATACCATAGTGGCATTGGCCCCACCGAACGACCCGTTCCAACAAATCTTGGACTGCTGAATTCACTTGAGCAGTCACCAAATCAGTAACAGCAGGTGTTGTTGTTGTTGTTGTTGTTGTTGATACATCAATCTCTTGCATATTGTCCTGAAACTTCTTTTGAACAATTTGAAGTTCGTCTACCAACTCCATCTTTTTTTTGTATTAGTGATTGCTTTTCATCTATTCTTGTGATGGCCGATGCGGTAATCATACTGTTGCCTACAACAAGTGGTGTTTGCAAAGGCGTGGCTGCTGATGTTTGTAGTAGTCTCCTGTCTTTTGATAAATGACATTGGTCTTGTTCGTTCCAACAAATAGACTTTTCTAGTTCTCCTCCTCCTGGTTGTTTCTCTTTGCATCGTTGGATAGCGGGACAGACCATGTCTTGGACTGTAACAGGAGCTGCAGCAGAAACTGCAGCAGCACCAGCTGCAGTGGTAGTAGAAGTAGTAGTAGCGGTAGTTGCGACAGCCTCAGACACAATGGAAAAGGACAAACGAGAAAGAATATCTTTCTTTGCATGCTTCCAGACAAATTCGTTAAAGTCGTCGTTACAGTCGTTTGTTCTTCCCCTCGTTTCTATTACTGATGTTGTTGTTGGTAAATTGGGGACCGTTATTTCCCAAAAGCCATCTCGATGCAACACACAAGGATCGATCTGCACCCGAACAATCATTATTCTTGTCTGTTGATTCAATATTATTATTTTTCCTACACTGTAGATAGAGTGTAGGATATCTGAGATCTGAGATTCACAGTCGCTGCCACCACCCACCACCACTACTACCAACTACTACTACTACTAGCTACAAAAGCTACTACTACTAGTAGTAGTAGAGTTAGAGTAGGGTGCCGTTTTATTACGAGCGAACGCTACCGCGTTCTCTCGACTATGCCAGCTCTCTAGGGCTACGTTCGGCTAGGTAGGGTGGTTTGGAGAAACTCGGCAATTTACTAGGGCCGACCTTTTCTCCGTTCCGAGG
>Ga0100378_1006692_pt1 | contig 10377 bp, 13 predicted proteins | sample CryGeymeta201502_FD_81535 | JGI IMG/M metagenome (GOLD analysis project Ga0100378, IMG submission 81535) | Groundwater microbial communities from Crystal Geyser aquifers in Utah, USA - Crystal Geyser metaG 2015-02 | ecosystem: Environmental > Aquatic > Deep subsurface > Groundwater | place: USA...
ATGATTTGGGGATTGGGGATTGGGGATTGGGGATTGGGCCCAATCCCCAATCCCCAATCCCCAATTTAAATAATTTATTAATTATGAACAAGTAAGTATTTATGATAAAATTAACGTTAATAATTGTATTAATATTACTAAAAAAGAATACCAAATAAATATTTTATAAATAGAATAATTTAATTTAATTAATTTACATTATAAGAAAAAATTATTATTTAATATAATTAGATTGTTTTAAAATATTATTTCCATTTTTGTGTCTTCAAGTTGTAATTCGAAGGTGGTTGTTGTTTAAATGAACCTCCTAAACCTAATTTTGATAGTGTGCCTGTTTGTGGAGATGGTGCTCGGTATCTAGCGTTACCGCTACCACTGCCGCTTCCAATACCACTTCCAGAAGTTAGAATTTGTTTAGAGTTTGTATTGTTCAAATTATAAGCTAAAAGACAAATAATAAATTTAAATGTTAAATAATGTTAAATATTGTTTTTAAGTTTACATTTTATAACAGGAGAAGGTAATCTTTTTGCAGAATTGTGGGTATTATTCATTCTATTCATACTACTATTATTACTACCAATATCATTCTTAGACGGAGCAGTCGACGGTCGATCTGAAGGTAAATTTTCATTCCTAGGTTTATTTGAGTTTTGTCGTTTAATAACTCCCATTTGATTAACAATATTAAATCCTTTAGAAACCGAGTCAGACATTGGGTTGCCTTGATTTATAATAACAGGTGTTCCAGGTTTATTCATCCTATAAAATATAAAACAAGTAATTGTAAGTAAATGTTAGTAAATGTTTATTAATTTACTTTATTGTAGATAAATTAGTCATATCACCTCTTTTATCATCGTTTTGTATTTTAATTGGGCCGTTTTTATTCTTCCCTTGTATTCCTTGTGAAAAGTTAGTCATTCCGGTTGGCCCAGGTCCTGTAATATAATTATTTTTCTTTTCGTTATTATTTTGCTGAAAGTAAGACTAGATATTAAAAAAGTTATTTAATAATTATATTTACTGTTTTATTTATATTCAGGTTGTTATTTTGGCTTGAATTCGGCTGACTAGAAGGATTATTCTGATTATATGAATAGTTGTTTAGGTTAACTACTAAAAAGTTATTAATTGTTTAATAAGTTTAATAAGTTTATTATTACTGTTTTTAATAGGAAGATTTGAAGTATTTTTTCCCACTGGATAATCAATAATCTTGACTTGTTTCGATCTAAAATTAATATAAATAAAAGTTTATTAACGGTTTATCTTACTCTAGTATATTGTAGTTTGGATTTAAATAATTATTCTCCATTGATTCATCCCTATACGAGTAAATAATTTATAATACTTTTTGATTGCTTTTAAACTATTTGAATTATTCAAGGGTTTCTGTTGCTGTATGTATTGGTTCTTAATCGGGAGGTTAGGATTATTAAAGTTATTCGGATTAATATTTGAATTAATATTTGAATTATTAGAGTTATAATCTGAATTGCTAATATTGTTTTTACTTATTGAATTGTTTAAATTATTTTTATTTGATTGGCTAATAGAGTTGCTAAGATTATTCGGACCTTGATAGTTTTCACTTTGGAAGTGAGCATACTTTTTTTCTGATTGATCATTATGAGAAGCAAAATTATTAGAGTAACTTAAATGAGGGCCTCCTGGATTATTAACAAGGTATTTTTTATTATCATGTCTAATATCTCGTCTATTTTCTCTCATATCTACATTATTTGAAGAATAGTTATTCTTGTAGTCTGTCTTTTCTAAATCAATATACTAAAATTGTTAAAACAATGATATAAATTATATAATGATTTATATAACAAAATATTACGTACTTTATTTGTATTGCCACCAGATCCACCATCATTATTATATAACTGCGTTAGTTTTTTAATATCGATATTTTCATTATTTGGAGATTGGATGTAAATATTGTTGATATTATTATTTACAATACTTTGCACAGGAGTAATTATAATTTTAGTATTAGAGAAATCATTATTATTGTTTTTATCCTTCTGATCTGAAGTAAATGATCTTGTTGATCCAGTATTGTTATTATTATTACTTAAGAAGTTATTTTGCCTTAACAATGGTTCTTCTTTTACAATTCTGCTCGGAGCTTCATAGTTAGAACTATAATTCTTTGAATTAATTAGAGTATTATTAGTATTATATGTATTAATATTAGTATTGTTGTTATTAATTGGAACTCCTAAACTCATATCAGTGTTTTTCACATTACCAGTATTAGGTCTTTTAAATACTCCTGTAAAGTTATCTATTAATCCTGTTTGCTTTAAAATAGACTTTCCTGGTTTTACTTTTAAATGTGTAACAACAGGCTTCATTAAGTCTTTATCCTTAAGATTATATAAGTCGTTCTTTCCTGAGGCTTGACATAACTGGTCTTTCCTACTACTTATATTACTATCAGCCCATTTTAATTTTGTCTTCATTGGCTTATATGATGAAGTAGGTCTTGTATATGTAGAATTTAAACTTTCAATAGGTTTTTGTGAGAGACCATTTAAAAAAGAGTTTCTGACCAACAGTTCATCTGAGTCTGCATGTTGTGCTGTGTGAATATCAGCCCAAGAATTTGATTTAACACCATTATTTATTTTTGTTAGTCTAGCTTCGTAGTTTAATAATTGATTTAGGAAATATTTGGGAATATCAGCGTCAAACTTTTTACTTGTTAAAAATTCTAAAGCCTTTGTAAGTGACCATTTATACCTATGATAATAAGATAAAAATTTAAATTATTAAGGTAAATTTAGGAAGATATATCATAATTATCTAATTAAGTAATTACTTTTTCAGAAGGTAAATTATAACAACTATACAGCCGCGATTTTGACCTCTTACCGAATGTACTAATATACCTTCACCGTTTTTGAAACTATCCTCTATAAATGTAAATATTCTATTAGCTATTTCATCTTTAGAATCAAACAAAAGTTGATTAGGAGCTTCAGACCAATTTAGTGTTAAATATTTGATTCCGATGCTCTCCCAATTATTAACTATTTGTTGTCCGGCCGCATTTATCATATGCGTTATTTTAAATTGAATTATAATATCTAGGTTTGAAGAGGTTGGTTCGTCACCTAAGAAAAACCCATCTTTAATCTTTGTAATATTGACGATATCCTGATCCATTACTTTTTATATTAAATTATTTTAAATTACTTTTAAATTAATAATTGCTTATTTTAATTAAATTTTATCATCTAATACTACTTACAATTTACTTAGTTATGTAGGGATTTATAATTTAATAATTATATAATTGTTTAATAGTATGTATGTATTAATGTGTAAATACATCATTATTGTTTATTTAATAATCATTTTTATTAAATATGGCTTATTTGAAAATAGTAATATGTATCCTATTTCTGTAAGAATATCTTATATTATTTCTTAAAATCTTAAATTATTCTTAATCAATTAAAGATATAACACATTCAACTTTATTGCAATGAACAGAATTAAACAATATAACATCTACCCAAGAAAAATAGTTGTTAATAATAAGAACAAGGTAAATCCTAATAGGAAAACTAATAAAATCGATCCTTTTCTAGACGCAGATGACGATCCTGATAATTTAGTCCCAACCGGAGCTAATAACGATGAAGATGCCGGAGGCAACTGTAAAATTATAACAAAATCAGAAAGTGTCCAAACAGGCTTAGATTATTATAATGTAACACTATCTGTTACTATGTCTAAAGTATATATTAAATAAATTTTTTGTTATGTAGCTTTAGCTGTGAAGCCCAAATTACACCATTACCAAAAGTAGTTAATAAAACAAAAGTATTAAACGTTACTTCGCGAAGACTAAAACAAGACAGTAGTGTATTTGATGATGATTCCTCTAAAGTTTTATTTGCTAATGCTACAAAAGGAAGTATACTTGCAGATACTTTACAATCTTATGGTTATAGTGATAGATTCTTTGCTAAGATAATTATACCAAAATTAAAGTTGTATACAAAGTATAATTATACATGTAAAACTGATGATGACGATAATGTTGCGAGGAATAACTTCAAAGGGTAATTATAATTAAAGTTATGTTTATAGTTATAATATAATCTTATATATAATTACTTTATAATTATTTAGAAAGATACTTTTCCCAAAAGCAAAAAATCACACAACTTTAATTGCGTTTGGTGGAATGGGTATTTCAACTGGAGCAAATAATACTATTAATCTTCTTAAAAAGCAAATAAGCAATATTGATAGTATACTGTTTCTTGGTGATATGGCATTTGATTTAATAACATTTGATGGTCTGAATGGAAATAATTTCATGAAGTTTATTAATCCGATTACGTCTCAAGTTCCTTTTATGGTAAGTTGATAAATAATTTTAAACTTATTGATATTGATTTAATTAAATATAGCCTGTTGTTGGTGATCACGAGAAAGGAAAAGAATTCCAAGATTTTGTTAACAGATTCCCGCTATATCATAATAGTCTTTATTACTCATATGACATTAATAATGTTCATGTAATTGCTGTAAATACAGAAATAATCTTCAATACTGCTTTCGACGAGGAATACAAAGAAACTTTCCTTAACTGGTTACATAATGATTTAAAGAAATGTATTAAAAAATGGAAAATTGTTTATCAAAATAGACCTTTGTATTGTAGTACAGACGGACCTGAATGTGGTTCTAACGCAATATTGCTGAGAAATTTACTTGAAAAAATTTATAATGATTATGGAGTAACTTTAGTTTTAAGTGGACAACTAAGATCATATGAAAGACTCTCAGCAATAAATAATGGAAAAATAGATGAAGAAGCAATATTAAGCGAGTATATTAATGTTAAATATCCAACTTATGTTAATTGTGGCTTGGGAGGTTCTCAACAAAATGTTTTACCATGTAAATACCACTGATATTAATAATAATACTACTAATACTATTATAACTATTATTAATTATCCCTTTATTTAATAGACAATGAAAATCCTACATATGGAAATACTAATAGTTTTATTGATGGAGTATGTAAGCTTAATATTACAGAAGAGTTTTTACAATTAGATTATGTTGATAGCTCAAATGGACATATATTAGACACTTTTCAGTTAATCAAGAAAGTTGGTTACAAAAGAGCAGCAAGTTCATTTATTTCATTTAGTCTATTTTTAATAGTTATTACAATGATGCTATTAATATAAATCTGATAATAATATCGTAATATCATATATGATAATTGAATTGATAAGAATTTATATACTCGTTATTATGATGAATTATACATATAACGATATTATAATATAATACATATACAATAATTTTACTAAATTTAATTATTTTCGATAAACATTACATTAATATTACATTATGTAGGAATAATTATAAAAATGAAGATTAAATACAACTTAATGACAATACTTTCTTTAGTATTAGTGATCAACTTACTTACATTTTCATACTCTAGTAGTCTTACTAGAAAAAACAAAAAAGCAAAAGACGACTCTTCAAGTTCATCATCCAGCTCATCCAGCTCATCAACTTCTTCCTCTTCTTCTTCTGTAGTAGTCTCCTCAAGTTCCGTAGTAACTTCAAGTTCCTCATCGTCTGAAGTTAAAGTAGTAAAACCAGAAAGAAAGAAAACTCAAGAAGAGAGATATTGGGAACAATACTACGTTAAAACACATGGAGAAAATTGTTCAAGCGAAGAAATGATAAAATCTATAATGAAAAAGTTAGGAATCGACCCCGTAACCGGAAGAAAATACAGAAAAGGACATCATAGCGGTCCTTTTGCCTGGGTTAAAAATTGGGGATTCGGTCAAGTTGCTTACTTATTCGATTACCTTGATGTAATTATTAGAAAGTCTGTTTTGAAAGAATTTGCTGAAATTTTAAAAACATTTAGAGGTTATCCTTCTGTTGATAATACATATAAAGATCCTTTTGATATTAATCAAGTTGTTAGTACTACTTTACCAGTTTCAAAACAAAATAGTCTTAAGACAATAATTAAGAAATTTAAATATTACATCGAAAAGAACGAAAAGGGAATATATGAAAAGTCTGTAAATGCTGTACAAATTCATAAAGGACTTGTTAAACTAAAATGGAAATATCATTATCATGACGACTTTGCTGCTAAATTTGTTACTAAATATGATATGAATTTTGATGGTAGATTAAGCCCTAGAGAATTGATTTTAGGATCGATTTATGAAAATAAAATGAAATTAGGAGATGATGATTGTAAACATTGTTATGAAAAGATAGTTGAGAGACTTGATGCTATATTTGACTATATCGACTGCTCTAGATCAGGAGCTTTATCAAGTGAAGATTTATGGAATGGCCTACCTAAACTAAGAAGAATGACTAATAAACATAACTTATTTCATCTAGCAAGTGTGGCTACTATACGAACAGCTGTTACAAATGAATTTATATTAAAAAATTCCAAAACAATATCAGCAAAGGTAACTAAATCAGAATTCAGATTTGGAGTTCTACTAGGTATATGGGATAGACAAACAGATGATTTTGGAATAATTAACGACGACAAGAGAAATTTGAAAAAGCTTAGATGGGATGATACCGAAGTAATTGACAAAATTGCTATGAATTATGTAAAACACAAGCTAGTTGCAAATGCTAATAGACCAAATAGCTTTTCAAAATAAGAAATAAATAAACAATTAAATGTTAAGATTTAATAAGTTACTAATAATATTAAAAAGAATACTATATGATCTAATATAATTTAATAAAAATAATTAGTTAATATTTCATGTTCGTAGTTACATTTTAATATTATATATTATATTTATACTAAATTAAATATTTCAATTAATTATTACTCTTTACTCTACCACTCTTCTTTCAGTTTGAGTTTTTTAAACAACTTAGATCTCAATACCTAATTAATAATACAATAAAATTCCAAAAATGCAATTGGTAAATTTGGTAAATCTATCAGTTTTTTAATGTGCTATAATATTGTTTATTATATTTCATTTTTGAATTAGTTTTATTATTATTATTTGTTGTTGTTGAATAATCATTTTTTAAATCTTCTCGAAAAACACTCTTTTTTAATATTGAATTTTTAGTTGCTATACAGAGTTAGAAATTAAATAAATTAAATTAATTAAATTTTAATATTTTACTTGTTAAGTATTCGTCTTCTATTGTTTTTAATGGTTCGTTTTCATATATTTTATTTAGTTTCTTATTTATATCAACTGTTTTTTTCTTTCTATAATTTTAAATGTTATAAATGATTTATGATGATAATAATTACTTGAAATCAGTACAATCTGTTTTTAAATGTACATTTTCAATCTCAGTAGCAGATGAATATGACTAAATATAATATTACAAATTTTATTAACCTCTCCCATTGGTTTTGATTTATGTCCTCTTTCTTCACAACAAGCAACTTTGCATCCAAGCCCTCCCATTTTTAATTATTATTACAAATAGTAATTAAAATTATTTAAGTTTTATTAAGTATTATTAATTTATAATTAATTTATGTTAATTTATGTTAATTTATATGATTTTAAATAAAATTATAATAAATAAATGGATAATAATCAAAAATGTATTAATTGCAAATTGTCAAAGGAGTTATTTATTTCTTTTTTATGTAAAGAATGCTTTATTGATGAATATAGTGAAATGAGTTCTAGTGAAATGAGTACATGTGAAATGATTACTAGTGAAATTAGTTCAAAATTTACAAAAGGAAATTTTCGAAATAATATAGATAAAATTACTGATAAGATCTATCTTGGAAATTTAGAAGGCGCAAAAAACAAAGATGTTCTCAAAAATTTTGGAGTAACACATATTCTTATATGTGGGAATGACCTTATCAAAAATTATTTTAATGATTTTATTTATCATCTTTTACCTTTGGAAGATAACTATAAACAAGATATAACTAGCTACTTTCAAGAAGCCCATGAATTTATTGAAAAAGCAAATGTTGTTTATATTCATTGTAGACTAGGGGTATCTAGAAGTGCAAGTATTCTTATTTCTTATTTAATGAAAGTTAACTGTATTAACTACAAATCTGCATATGAAGTAGTAAAGTCTAAAAGAGCTTGTATTTGTCCTAATACAAATTTTGTAAACCAATTAATTGAATATGAAAATCTCATTGACATTATTAATACTAATCAGAAAAATACAAATAATAGTAATACAAATAATAGTGATAATGATAATGTGAATATTAATAATAATTACATGATACTTCATAATCCTCTTAATTATAATGACAATAATAATCCTTATCAAAATAATATTCCCCAGTATCATCCTATAGATGTTCATTATTATCCTAATCCTAATTTTAATCCTAATCCCCTTATAATTCCAAATTTCATTATTAATAATAACAATAATCCTAATAATCTTAATCAAGTAAACAACGAAAATTTATTGAAATCCTCCAAAGATGTTGAAATAGATGTACAATATTTTATTCAATATAACATTCCACATAATTTAAATTATCAGTCTATGGAATATGAAGAGGAAAATATAAATCTTAAAAATGATCCAGATCCAGATGAAAAAATACAAAAATTGTTTGAAAAATTATTAGAAAGGGATTTTCAATATAAAAGAATTAGATTTTCCTTTACTATTTTTAGCAAATGCAGATTTTAATATAATCACTAGAATCTTTGATAAGTTCGACATTTTAATAGAAAAGATTAAGATATTAGATTTTACAGAACTAATTAATTATAGTTTTCCAAACAATAAAATTCAAAATTTTCTGATCATTTTTTTGATGAAAAAAAGGAAAATAAATATATACCCATAGAATATAGAATTTGATGTAGACAAGTAGAAATAAATTTGAATAAATATATGAATAAGTTAAATTTTAATTAATAATATAATAATATAATAATATAAACAATAAACACTGTAAATAACTTAAATATTTCTTGCTTTAATTATTATTTATTTTAAATTATATTTCTTGTTTTTAAAATTATTATATAAGTACTATAAGAATTTAAGTCAGATATGTCTTCAATAAGTTTTATTTTATAGTTTAACTTATATCACAATTATATTTCATTATTCAATAAACATAAACATTATTATCAAAGATATAATATAATATCAATTTATCATATTATATTATACATATTACAAAATATTAAAAATTATTTCCATTTATATTAGATTTTAAAATAAAAATGGATAAAAATAAAGATAAAATATGCAGAGTCTGCAAAACCTCTAATAATTTAGTATCACTAAGAGATTCTTCTTTTATATGTAATAAATGTATGCTAAGAGAAAAACTCAACAAAGGAAATAATTTTAGTCCTGAAATAAATAAAATAACTGATACGATATACCTTGGTAACTTCGACGGCGGAAGAGAAAAAGAAAAACTTAAAAGTTTTGGAGTAACACATATTCTTATATGTGGGAATAATCTTATTGATTGGCATCCTAATGATTTTATTTATCATACACTACCATTGGAAGATAATTTAAAACAAGATATATCAGGTTACTTTCGAGAAGCGTATGAATTTATTGAAAAAGCAAAAGTTATATATCTTCATTGTACATTAGGAATGTCTAGAAGTGCAAGTATTCTTATTTCTTATTTAATGAAGATAAACAATTCAAATTATAAATCCACGTTTGATTTTGTAAAATCTAAACGAAGATGTATTTGTCCAAATCAAAATTTCGAAAAGCAGTTAATTGAATATGAAAAACTACTTTTAAATAACAATAATAACGATAATATTAAAGATACTAGAAAAATTAGTTCTAGTAATAATATTAATAGTTATAGTACTAAAGAAACTGAAACAAATGAGAATAAATATATCATTCCGTCGATTTTAAAATATTGTTCTGGACCATATATTCGTGAGAATACAAAAGTTCCATTAGATCTACAACCAGCCAAAAAATTACAATTCTTTCAAAGCTGGTTTGAATCGTACTTAACAATATTCCATAATAATGATTCTTCTATAATAGTATTTTATTTCGACGAAACAGTCGATTCCCCATTTCAATTTTTAGCAAATGTTGATATTAATGTATTCTCAAAGTTTTTTAAAGACTTCGAAATAGATATTGACAATACAGTCATTAAAAATTTGAATGATTTAGTAAATTATAGAAATTCTGAAAGTGTAGGACAAAAATCAGTTGAATTTGGAATTTTTAAGAAAAACTAATAAAAAGATATATTAATAATGAATTATTAAAAAACATATATTAATACAATAATTAATATCTAATAATTAACACCAAATACTTAATACCAAATAATTACAATAATTATTA
>Ga0100378_1006695_pt1 | contig 10374 bp, 6 predicted proteins | sample CryGeymeta201502_FD_81535 | JGI IMG/M metagenome (GOLD analysis project Ga0100378, IMG submission 81535) | Groundwater microbial communities from Crystal Geyser aquifers in Utah, USA - Crystal Geyser metaG 2015-02 | ecosystem: Environmental > Aquatic > Deep subsurface > Groundwater | place: USA...
AAAAATAACTACAAAGAACCCATCCTGGTTTCTGACACAAGCATGATTTAATTCCCTGCTCAATTGAGCTTCTCTATGGCCAGCAGTTGATGAATCAAAACACCACTCAATAATAGCCGTTCCAGTTTGAGCAACAAAGCCATCACCTGTAGTCATGTTTTTACAATTTTGATATGCCAAATTTTCTGCAATTTTTTTACCATTAAAATCTTTGATTGCTTGAGGCAGGCTATATTGATCTTCAAAATCAACTCTAAATCCATCATGATTATCTAATGATCCAAGTCTGACAAGATCTTGTACTCTTTTCTCAGCATATTTACATAAATTATCATCTAAGTGAAGTCTACTAACTGTATGAGATTCTCTATAGTTATTAAGTGCATCAAAAACTTCTTCATTTGAAATTGGAGGAAAACTAGGATCAGATTTTTCTTGTTGTACATTTTGCTGAACTTGTACAGCTGGATTTTGGGCAAGTTCTGATCCAAGAACTTGCATAGTTACTCCCAATGTCTCATTATATTTAGTTTTTATAACCTTTGTAGCAAAGCCAACCTCTTTAAAATCACTATCAAAAAGTGCTGTTAACTGATCTTCATTTGAAAACCAAGCATCGATAACAGCTGCTTCTTTTAATGGGCCAACAACCATGTTTTGACTTACGTGTTCATAATTATAGCCAGCATTATTAAGTGCAGAGATAAATTCATCAGTAAAGGGTTTATCCTCTAATTCAAAATCATATTTTTCTGCTTCAATTAGAAGTTCTGCGGCAACTGATGCTAATTTATCACTATATATAAAATTATCTTTTTCTCTAATTGCTCTTTGCTCATTTAACTTTTCAAAAATTGTGGTGGGATTTAGGCTTGGCTCATCTCCAGTTAGATTTGGTGGAATGTATGCAAAATTATAATCATCCTTATTTAATATTCCAGCTGAATCTAACAAATCCATAGCCTCATCTGGAAGTTTAATCCTAGTAGTACTTAAAAAGTATGGCAAAAGTTGAAGATTAATACCTAAGAAAAAACAAATGACTACAATTCTAGTAAAATACTGATTAGATAAAAATTTATTGCGTTCTACTTTATGATGAATATTTCCTAATATATTTACAATCTTTTTTTTTGATTTTATAAAAGGTTTTAATATATTTTTAATTATATTAAACTGATTTTTTAAAAATTTTACAATCTTACTAAAAACCTTCTTTATTGGGTTCTTTTTCTTTCGACTTATAGAGAGATTTTTTAAACTAATCTTCTTCATTAAATACTCCAGATTTTTCAAGAAGTGGTATAACTACCTCCATTGGCAAACCATGACTAAAACTACTCAATGAACCAGCAACAGCCCTAATCATATTAATACCTTCAGGATAAGCAGGACAAAAACCAGCAGACCACGTTAAAACAGGATTGTTTTCTACATATTTTTTAATTTCATTATCACTTAAATCTCTAAAAATAAATGTCGTTTCAACAGTTGTTGAATATTCAATGCCATTTTTTGGATCTAGATAAGCGCATCCTGAATAACAAACACTTTGTTTACCAGATTGTTCATGTAGCATTTGAGTTGCTTCTTCTAATGATTCTGGTTTTTCATATGATTTTCCATCTACATATGTAAATGTATCACCAGAAATGACAATCGCATCTGGATTATTTTTTGAAATCTCTTGTGCTTTTGCTAAAGCAATTTTACGAGCTCTTTCTTTTTGAGTGGTGGCATTAATAACTTTTTCATCAATTTCACTTGGAATTATTTCAAACTCAATTTTAAGTGCTGCCATCAATGTTTTTCTTTGTTGTGATCCGCTAGCTAAAATAATTTTTTGCATGTCAATTTAATTCTTTCTGTTTTTATAACTAAATTCTTTAGATCATAATCTAGCATTCTTTGTCTTTAAATGTATAATCTATTGTACCAATTATTTATTTTAGTAACAGGCGCTAGTATTTCTTACCAATAGAGGGAGGCCGCCATGAGCAGCAAAAAAGATTTTAAAGAAAATCTTTGGCAGGACGAAATAAATGTCCGTGATTTTATTTATACAAACATGACTCCATATGATGGAGATAGTTCATTTTTAGCAGACGCAAGCAAAGCTACAAAAAAGCTTTGGGAGGAATTATCAAAGCTACTCGCACAGGAAGTAAAAAAAGGTGGCATTTTAGATATTGATACTAAAACAATTTCAACAGTCTCAAGTCATGAAGCTGGATATATAGATAAGAAATTAGAAAAGATTGTTGGTGTTCAAACTGACCAACCTCTTAAACGTGCTATAAAACCTTTTGGAGGTTGGAGAGTTGTTAAAAAGGCTTGTGAAGAAAATGGCTATGAACTTGACCAATCAGTTATCGATATCTGTGATAAATATAGAAAAACACACAATGATGGTGTTTTTGATGCTTACACAAGTGAAATGCGTAAACTCAGAAAATCTGGATTAATTACTGGTTTGCCTGATAACTATGCAAGAGGTCGTATTATTGGTGATTATAGAAGATTAGCTCTTTATGGTCTTGATCGCTTAATAGAAGCAAAAAAAGAAGATAAGCATAATCTTACTGGTGTTATGACAGATGATCTAATCAAACTTCGTGAAGAAGTTAGTGAACAAATCAAAGCTTTACATATGGTTGGTGAAATGGCACTCAAGTATGGAATTGATGTCAGCAAGCCAGCCAAGAATGCTCAGGAAGCAATTCAATTTACATACTTTGCATACCTAGCAGCAGTAAAAGAACAAGATGGCGCAGCAATGAGTTTAGGTAACGTAAGTAATTTCTTTGACATCTATATTGAAAAAGACTTAAAAGAAGGTGTTATTACTGAAGAAGAAGCTCAAGAATTCATTGATCATTTTGTAATGAAACTTAGAATTGTTCGTCACTTAAGAATGAGTGAATATAATCAGCTCTTTGCTGGTGATCCAACTTGGATCACTGAAGTTATTGGAGGTCTTTGGAAAGATGGAAGACACAAAATTACAAAGTCTAGTTTTAGATTCTTACAAACTCTATATAATCTTGGTCCTGCTCCTGAACCAAATTTGACAATCCTTTGGGATGAGAAAATGCCAAAAGGATTTAAAGATTTTGCTGCACAAGTTTCAATTGACACTTCTTCGTTGCAATATGAAAATGACTCTTTAATGAGCACAACAGGTGACTGTGACGACTATTGTATAGCTTGCTGTGTTTCTATGATGGAAACAGGTAAAGAAATGCAATTCTTTGGAGCTAGGTGCAACATAGCAAAGACATTACTACTCGCAATTAATGAAGGTCGTGATGAAAAAACCGGTATGGAAATAATACCAGGAATAGAGCCAATGCCTGAAGGACCTCTAGATTATAATGAAGTAGTTCGTAGATATGACAAGGCTGTAAGTCATATTGCTGAATCTTATGTAAATATTATGAATGTAATTCATTATATGCATGACAAGTATTACTACGAAAGAGCCCAACTTGCTTTCATGGATACAGAAATTCACAGAAATATGGCATTTGGTGCAGCTGGACTAAGTGTCACAGCTGACTCACTTTCTGCTATTAAATATGCAAAAGTTATGCCAATAAGAAATGATAATGGATTAGCTGTAGACTTTAGTGTAAGTGGTGAATTCCCAATGTATGGTAATGATGATGATAGAGTTGATGACATTGCAAAAGAGCTAGTTCATGATTTTAACCAAGAATTAGCACGTCATCACATTTATAGAAATGCTACACCTACTCTTTCTATTCTTACAATCACCTCAAACGTGGTTTATGGAAAGAAAACTGGTGCTACACCTGATGGTAGAAAAGCTGGTGAAGCATTTGCTCCAGGAGCCAACCCTATGCATGGACGTGATAAATCTGGAGCTGTTGCATCACTAAACTCAGTTGCAAAAATTGATTACAATGATGCAAGAGATGGTATCTCAAACACCTTTTCTATTGTTCCAAAATCATTAGGAAGTAATAAGAAAGATCAAATTAAAAATCTTTCTGGAATGCTTGATGGATACTTTACCAAAGCTCATCACTTAAATGTAAATGTTTTAAATAAGCAAACACTTCTTGACGCTGTCGAACATCCTGAAAATCATCCACAGCTCACAATCAGAGTTTCTGGATATGCAGTTAACTTCATTCGTCTAAGTAAAGAACAACAACAAGAAGTTATTGCTCGCACTTTCCACGAATCAATGTAAAAAAATTAAATAACACCCAGATCATATTAAAGTTCTGGGTGTTTTATTAAACAATGAGAACAAACAAGGGAAAAATAAAAATTCACTCTATTGAGACTTTTGGCACACATGATGGGCCAGGTATTAGATTAGTTGTATTTACACAAGGTTGTTTATTTCGTTGCGCATACTGTCATAATCCTGATTCTCAACTTTGGGACAATCCTGATGCTATTAACCTAAATGCTAATGAAATCATTAATAAATTAGACAAACAAAAATCATATTTTAAAAATGATGGAGGTATCACTTTTTCTGGTGGAGAGCCAACACTTCAAGCCAAAGAACTACTATCTATTTGTAAAAAAATTAAAAAAGCTGGCTTTCATATTACACTTGATACCTGTGGAGCAATTCATAATGAAGATGTTCAAAATCTATATGATGTATGCGATTTAGTCATGTTAGATGTAAAACACATAAATAGAGATTGGCATATAAAACTTACCAAACAACCAAATGATAATGTTCTAAAAAATGCAAACTATCGTGAAAAAACCGGGAAAGAAATGTGGTTACGCTATGTTCTGGTTCCTGGATGGACTGATCAAGAAGAATATTTAGTAGAATGGGCAAAATACTTTTCAAAGTATAAATCTATTTCAAAAGTTCAAATATTGCCATACCATCATTTAGGTGTTCACAAATATAAAGAACTTGGTTTAGACTATTTGCTTGAAGGTGTACGTGAGGCAAATAAGAAAGATGCACAACGAGCCAAAGAAATATTTGAAAAACACCTTACTCATGTTGAGATTGCTTGAGCTTTTAGTCATAATGAAAATATTAATTAACAATTAGAAAATTTGTATATGTCTTATCAATCACTTTTTTATCCAAAAACCATAGCCATTATTGGTGCTTCTAGAAAAATAAAAACTGTTGGAAATGATGTTGTTAAAAACTTAGTATCTCAAGGATATGCTGGGAAACTATTTTTAATTAATCCAAAAGGAGAAAATATCTATGGAGAAACAGTTTATAAATCAATAGAAGAAGTACCTGAACAAATTGATTTGGCCATAATAGCAATACCAGCTAAGTTTGTACCACAAGCATTAATCGAAGCTAATCAAAAAGGTGCATCAGCTGCCGTAGTTATTTCAGCAGGATTTAAAGAAGCTGGCAATCAGGAACTTGAGGATGAAGTTAAAACTGTTTGTAAAGAAAAGAATATTACTTTAATAGGTCCGAATTGTTTAGGGATCTTGAATCCTGAAATTAAAATGAATGCTTCATTTGCAAGCATTATGCCACAAGAAGGTAGTGTTGCATTTGTTTCCCAAAGTGGAGCTTTATGTACTGCTGTATTAGATTATGCTAAAGATCTTAATATTGGTTTTTCAAAGTTTATTAGCACTGGCAATAAAGCTGTAACCGATGAACTATCACTTTTGAAATACTTTGCACAAGATGAAAAAACAAAAGTAATTGCAATGTACGTTGAACAACTTGAAAATGCTCCTGAATTAATTACTGTAGTTAAGAATATTTCTACTGGTGAAAATGCCAAGCCAGTTATTATTCTTAAATCAGGCACTACACAGGAAGGTTCTAGTGCTATTGCATCACACACAGGTTCTTTAGCAGGTGGTGATTCAGCCTATGAGGCATTATTTGATCAAGCAGGAATCATTCGTGCAAATACTGTTGAAGAACTTTTTGACTATATTCAAATTTTTTCAAAAAATAAATTATCAACAATTAAGAATGTTACAATAGTAACTAATGCTGGTGGACCAGGTGTTTTAACCACAGATGCAATAATTAATGCTGGGCTTAAGCTTTCTAAACTTGAAGAGTCAACAACTCATAAACTACAAGAATTTCTTCCAAAAGCAGCAAACACTCACAATCCTGTTGATGTTCTGGGAGATGCTGTTGGCGAAGTCTACCAAAAGACTCTTGATGTTTTAGTTAAAGACGTAAACACCGATGCGATTATTGTTTTACTCACCCCTCAATCAATGACAGAAATAAGAAAAACAGCACACGCTGTTGTTCATTCTTACTACTACAGTGATAAGCCTGTTATTGCCTGTTTCATGGGTCAAGAAACTGTTAATCCTGGAAAAAAGATTATGCAAGAAGCTGGTGTAGTTACAACTCAATTCCCAGAATCTGCAGCAAAAGCACTTGGAATATTTTCTAAGTTCTCAGAATTTTCTAAAAGAGAAAAATCAGAATTTTTAACTTACGATGATGTTGATAAACAAAAAGTAGCAGATATTTTTAATAAAGCTAAAGAATCAAAAAAGACATCATTCCCAGAAGCTGAAGCCTTAGAAATCTTAGAGGCGTACAACTTCCCAATGCTTAGATCAGAATATGCAAAAAGTGCTGATGATGCAAAAATAATTGCAGATAAAATTGTTTCAGATACAGGAACAGATACTAAATTTGCGATGAAAATTGTTTCACAAGAAATTCTTCATAAGAGTGATGTCGGCGGAGTAATGCTAGATATTTCAACTGAAGAAATAGCAATTAAATCTCAAGAATTAATTGCCCGCGTTGCAAAAAATGCTCCTAATGCAAAATTAGATGGTGTTTTGGTAATGCAGATGGCTCCTAAAAATGGAATCGAAGTAATATTAGGTGTTTCAAAAGCACCCAGCCTTGGAACAATGATAATGGTTGGTTTGGGTGGTATTTATGTTGAAATTCTAAAAGACGTATCATTCGCTTATACTCCACTCACTAGAAATGATGTAATCAGAATGGTCAAATCTCTTAATTCAGCAAAAATATTTGAAGGAGCTCGTGGCGCTAAACCCTCAGATATTAATGCTTTAGTTGAAACAGTAGGAAGACTATCTCAATTAGTTTCTGACTTCCCTGAAATTGTTGAATTGGATATTAACCCACTACTTGTTCTTCCTGAAGGTGAAGGAAATAAAGTATTAGATGCAAGAATTGTGATTGAATAAGAAATCAATTAATAATTATAAATAAAAAAAAGAGCTGTTGATTAACTTCCTCAGCTCTTTTAATATTTAACTATTTTTATTTTTAATTTAATTTTTCAATTCAGTAATTTTCTATTATTCATATCTTAATGCATTAAGAGCTGAAATTTTTGTTGATCTTTTTGCAGGATATATACCTGTTAACCATCCCACAATAAATGATAAAAGAATAATTACAAAAGCAAATAAAATTGGAATACTTACAATTGAAACAAAACCAACTCCTTTAAAGATTGCATATCCAGAAACTAATAATTCAATAAACTTAGCAAATAAGTATCCTGCTAATAATCCTAAAAATCCACCTGATGATCCAAGAATCATCGATTCTGCTAAAAATAAGTCTTTTACTTCTGAAGATCTCATTCCCATTGCTTTCATCAAACCAACCTCATGAGTTCTTTCTAATAAAGAAATTGTTAGTGTATTAAACATTCCAAGTGAAGCTACTAAAAGAGCAATTAATCCAAGCATTCCAAGCATTACTCTAGCACTGGCAAATAGTGAATTAATTTGAGATACAGTATCACTAACTGAGCTTGTATTATATCCATAATTTTCTATGCTATCTCTGACTTTTGAAAGTTTAGAATCACTATCAACTGTAACTTTAACTTGAGAAAAATTATCAATACCCATTGTTCTTAAATCTATTAATGGGACATATATTACTGGTGATCTATCATCTGGTGTAACACCAATTATTTCATAACTAATTAAAGTAGATTGTAACTGTTGATTTTTTTCATTCAATAGCTCTCCAGTAACTACAAATGAAAGATCAAATTTAGTACCAATTGCTGTTTCTTCAGTTAATCCAAGAACATCTAAAGCTGATCTATTAACAACAACTTGATTACTTACATCTTTGGAAATATCAATCTGTTTTGTAACAATTGCTGAACCTCCAGTTTGTGCAGCTGCTGAATAATCACCACTTACTGTTACTAAAACTTCAGCTATAAAACCTACACTAGTTACTTGAGACCCATCATCATTATTCAACTTCACATACTCACCATTATCATCTTTATTCCATATTGGAACATTGACCTCATACCATCTATCAACAACCTGAGCATCAATCACATATTCTCTACCAACAATTTTTGTTGCTTTAATTTCTGTTCCCAAGTCTTTTGTATATCCAAGTAATGTTCCATTTGGATCAGCCTGATCTCTAATAGCTACCCATTCTCCTTGATCAATACTTATTGTAACTTCATCTGAGTTTACTGGCACTTCACCCGAAACTTTTGAAGTTTCTTTTTGAGTTAATGAAATATCATTGTGGATAAACATCTCACCCTGAACTGGCTTAATCGCAGATTGTTCAAGATAATCTCTTGTGACTCCAAAAGCAACTAAATCAGTTGATGAATTGTTGTAACTAGCTTTTGCTACAAGTGCGATAATAGGAGCAATTGATTCAACATTATTAATTCGTGCAAATTCTTTTAAGTTTTCTTCAGTAATGGTAAGGTTACTTCCAGGAGGAATTGAAACATCAGTTTGCTTCATTTCTTCTAATCTAGCAACTCTATTAATAACTAAGTCCTGAAGTCCATAACCAATTGAAAGCAAAAAAACAATAGAGGCAATACCAATCATCATACCTCCGACAGTAACCAAGGTTCTTGCTTTCTTTTGCTTCATATTTTTAATAGCTAAATTAATTAAATCTAACCTTGATATTGTAATTGGATTTGTAACTGGATCTAAAAGAACGATACCTTTATGAAGAATAATTCTTAGTTTTGAAATAAACCTTAATTTATTTTCTAATTTTTTTAATAAGCTATCAAGCCAATAAATTAGTATTAATGCCATTAATGCAAGTGACTTAAAAAAACTTTTAAAACTTAGTTTTATATTTCTAATACTTAACTTGGGCTTTTTAATTTTCATAAGATTCTCCACGTTTACTGTGTAAAGATTTTAAGAATTGCCTTGCAGATACATCATTAAATTCTTCAACAACTTGTCCATCTAGCATTCTTAAAGCTGTTTTAGCAAATCTCATATATTCAAGGTCATGAGTAACCATAATTACAGTTTTACCTGTCTGTTTATTAACATTCTTAAGCAACTCCATTAGTTCAATACCTGATTCATAATCTAAATTACCAGTAGGCTCATCAGCAATAATAATTTCAGGATCAGTGATAAGAGCTCTTGCCAAAGATATTCTTTGCTGTTGTCCACTTGAAAGTTCATTGGGATTATAATCCGCCCATTTTTCCATCTGAAGCATTTTGAGCATTTCCTGAGCTTTTTTAATTCTACTTTGTTCTGGCTCTCTAACCATAGTTAAAGGAAAATATAAGTTTTCTATCACACTTAGAGATTTAATCCAATGTGGTTGTTGATAAACCATACCAATATGAGATTTTCTAAAAACAGAACGTCCATCCTCATTCTCATCATAAATATTTTTATTTAAAACAGAAATAACTCCTTTTGTTGGAACTTCTAAACCCAATAAAATATGAAGAAGAGTTGATTTTCCACAACCTGATGGGCCAAATATAACTAAAAAATCACCTTTATTTACCTTTAAGTTTATATCTTTAAGCACTGGCACTAATTGATCACCAACATTAAATGACTTTCCAATTCTTTCTGCATTTATAATTACACTATTCATTATTGAATCCCTTCAAGAAAACCAAATGCTTCTCTCAAGTTTGTTATAACTAAGTCAATTGCACTATCAGTTGCTTTAGGTGTAATAGTGACAGTATCTACACTCTTTGCTACATTATCTGCTGAATCTTTTGAAATAACTCTCAAATGATAAACTTTTGCAGGAGTAAGGTTTGGAATAATTACTAAATGATTAAATGATAAGTTAACATCTTCTTGTGATAGTTGTGAATAGTTTTCTCCCGTTCCTTCACCAAACTCAACCTGAGAGGTAGATGGTTCGTCTGTTTTCCATGAGACAACTAATTGTGAAGGATTATCTACACTTCTTGAGACACTTAAGTTTGTCCCCTCAACCTTAACATCTTCAATTTGGGGTGGTCTTGTATCTGAAGCTGTTGTAATTGTGATATTTTCAGAAACTGCTTCATTACCAATAATATCTCTTCCGCTTACTCTAATAACATAAGTTGTATCTGGGAATAAACCTTTAATAATCAT
>Ga0100378_1006697_pt1 | contig 10372 bp, 10 predicted proteins | sample CryGeymeta201502_FD_81535 | JGI IMG/M metagenome (GOLD analysis project Ga0100378, IMG submission 81535) | Groundwater microbial communities from Crystal Geyser aquifers in Utah, USA - Crystal Geyser metaG 2015-02 | ecosystem: Environmental > Aquatic > Deep subsurface > Groundwater | place: USA...
ATAATAAGGTTAATAAAGTTAATAAATTTAATTATCAAGGCAAGAACTATATCAACTTACCAGATTTAATTCCAGTGATAATTCAGGACAGTGTTCCTAATACTTCACGAAATAAAAAATATTTTTCTGTAAAAGGAAATGTTTCTAGTCGTTTCTCAGAAACTCCTGTCAAAGAAAGAGATACTATTTATAATTCTCCTTTACAGAGATTTAATATACAAAAAATATATAATAATGATAATATTAGTAATAAATATAATCCGCCTAAAACTCCTAAGACTCCAAGGAAGGACGAAGATAAAACTCTATTTTTATCAAAGGAATTTAAGAACATATTTAAACGTGATAGAGTTGTTCAACTTAAAAAGGATTATGATAGAAAGATTCAAGGAGAACTTAATTCTTTTAAAGATTTCGGTTCGTTTATTTATAGTAAAATTAATGGAATTTCAAAAAAAATTGACGAGTTGAAAATTATTCATAAGGTGAATGATAAAAAGCATAATGACGTTAAAGTGTTCCTTAATAATAACCTCGATAATAATTCATCAATTAAAGATTAAGGTAATTAATGAAGTTAAAAGATTTTATAAATCAACAAAATTTGAAATAAGTCTTATATAACATAATGAAATATATAAATAATTCTTAGTGGACGTATTGTTCTTATTATACTTAATAAATTTTAATTAATTAAATTAAAATAACTTTTCATGAATAGTATTTAAATTTTTTAATATTAATAACAATTACGTACTTAGTTTATTTAATAAAATATATTTGATCATTAATTAAAATGAAGCTGATATGTAAAATATTTCAATTTAGTTCTTTCACCTTAATATTACTTATGCTGTTTAGTCAAAATACTGATATTACTTTTAATCTTTCAGTCAATGGGATGAAGATTCCAGTTAAAAAAGAAATAAATAACAATAACAACTATAACAACAATAACTTTACTAATAAAAATAAAAATAGGCAAGTAATTGGAATAATTCTACAAGAAGCAACTATTAATGATATTTCTTCTTCGGAATTGGAAAATACTGGTTATAAAACAGTTATTATTAATTATGCAGTGCCAAACGTAGAAAATGTAAATGAAAATGTAAATGAACATAATAAAGATAATAAAGGTGAACTTGTGGATAATGATAATTTTGATAATTATTTACCTAAAAAGAGTGAGGTATCGCTGGATAATAAAGATAATACGGATATTAAGGATAGTAAAGGTAGCAATGGTAGTAATGATAGTAAAGGAAATAAAGGTAATAAGTCTTCTAATGATAATACTAATAATAAATACATTTATAATAAAGATAATACCAGTAATGATAAACAAAATAAAGATAAATATAATGACCAAGACAATCAGAAATTTATTATTGTTAAACCAACTAACTTCACAAATTTAACTAATAACTCAACAAATTCAACCAATAAATCAACAAATTCAACCAATTCTCTCAATTCTAAATCCAAAGATAACGATGATAGTGGTTATATAGAACCATTTACTGATCATATACCAAAACTTAACAATATTATTGTGAAAAATAAACCAGATGAAAGTGATGAACTGGAATACGATAAAAATAAATATATTGAATATAATATTAGACGTGACATACCTGCAGAATGTAAGAAATCGAAAGATGATATTAATGAAACAATTGAAAATAATAACTCTAATGATCCTCCTCATAAAAAACTTTCTGCTTATATGTTAAATGTACCTGGAAATTGTTTTTATATTAAAAATTTGAAGAAAAATCAATATATAACTTATAACAAAAACGAAAAGTTATCACTTAAAATATTTAGCAATAACAACGGAACAAAAGGCACAAATTCTAATCAAGTTTTATGTACATACACTAATAACAAGAATGGCGATATAAACTTTTGCTTTCAATCTGACCCTTCAATCTGTTTAGATGGTTCAAAAAGCGAAGAAAACAAATGTTCAACAAGCCTAAAAAGCAGAAATTTCTTTATAAACTACACAAATAAAAATAAGCTAAATGAAGACTATTCAAGTTTTAAATTTGAAAAAGACCTCAGTAAGTCTAAAAATCCTATTAGTTCTCATGTTTATTTTATTAGACTTAAGCTTAAAGCTGAAAAAGACTTTTCTCCAATTACCTATGAAAATAATGTAATAAAAGCAGTATATGATCCTTTGATAATATATGATCCTATAAATAGACAACCAAAAGATATTAGGATGAAATGGGTAATATTTCTTAAATCTTGTTCTGTTTGTAATGATGGTAATAAGAAATAGATAGAATACGATAGACTATTGAATTAACTATTGACATTAGATTTCTATGTTTAAAATATACTTAATCAATATACTTTTAAATAATTATTTAGTAATTTCTTTAAATCTTTTCTTAATTTTCTTTAACTTTCAGTAGTTTCTTAACTTTCTTTATTGCTTTCTTAACATTAGTTTCTTTATTAAAGAATCAATATAAATTAATATTAAATAAATTAATTTATAAAGTTATTAAGTTATTAAGTTAATAGTTAAATGTAAATATATGAGTTAAATTAATAATATAATTATTTATAACTTGATAAACGTTCTCTCATATGTTTTATGTTATTTATTAAACTTCATTATTTTTATGAATTAATAAATAAATTAAAAATTCAATGATCAACGGTTTAAACCCCCAACAATCAAAACCAGAGCAGAAGATCTGGACAGAAAAGGAAGATGCAATATTAATTGAAGTATTTAATAACTATCAAAGCGCAAGTAAAAAATGGAAAAAAGTGGCAAGTCACCTAAAAGGAAAGTCACCGAAACAATGCTATTCAAGATATAGGCAGATAAATCCCAGCTTTAAGCATGGAGTTTGGACAAAAATTGAAGAGACAAAATTGCTAGAATTAGTTGAAAAATATGGGAAAAGATGGGCCGAGATAGCAAAAGTCTTTAAAACACGATCTGGAAAACAAATAAGGCACCATTACATAAATATTCTCGATGATAAAAATTTGAAAACACAATTTAGCATCGAAGAGGACATGAAAATACGTGATCTTTACTCGAAATTTGGTCCAAAATGGAGAAAGATTTCAGAATATTTCGTTGGAAGAACCGGAGACTCTATTAAAAATAGGTTTTACAACAAGATAAAAAACTCTTTTCCAAACGATCAGCTTTCTTCCAATAGTAAATACTTAAATATATAAATTAAATATTAATATTAAATTATTTAATTTTAATATATTTTATAGGGTCTGACTGCGTAAGCCAATACTCAAGCTTTGATAAGATTAAAGAGCCTAGCCAGAAGAGTATAAGTGAGCCACTGCCTCTTAATCATTATGATGCAAATAACAAATTTTTCTCAACAAGTGCTGATATTAAACAGGAAAGTACCGCTTTTACAAATAATTTTAATAACAACATCTCATTTAGTAATAATAACATATTTTCTCCAAATTTCTATAACCAAATGAGTAATTACAGTTTGTTTCAAAACGGGTTAATGTTTGGGAATCCTAATAGCAACTCTAATAGTAATTCAAATAATTTTAATTTTAACAACAATATCAACAACAACAATAACAACAATATTAATATTAATAACAAAAGCAACAACAATATCAATAATAACTTTAATAATTTTCCTCAATTCAATGATAACTTTATTTTGGAGGCTCTAGTAAAGAGTAATATGTCGAGTATATCATCTTTAAACCAAAGTAATAACTTTTCTATGCGCTCAGTTCATCAAAATCAAATCTGCCCGGAAAACTTTATCGACGCGATAATGAAAAGCAATAATAGCTTCAATAATTCTTTTATCAACGGTTCAATCGATATTAACAGTATGAATTTTTTTTTAATTAGTAGAGAGCTTCAATTTTGATAACTTAAAAATTGAAGAAGACTTGTATAAATTTAACCAACAAAACGGTCTAAACGGTCTAAACGGTTTTAACTGTATGAACGGTTTTAACTGCATAAACAACATGAATGGTTTAAACAGCTTAAATAACATGAATAGTATGAATAGCCTTAACAAAAATGTTCAATATGCACAAAATTCTTCAAGCGAATCTAGCCAGATTAATAACAGCTTGAATAAACTTAATATTGCAAATAATAATCCAGAAGCAGGTAATAAATTACCTAAGATTCATAGTCAGAATGATTTAACATCAATGAATTTCAATGACTTTATTTCGAAGAGTGGAGATATCTATAAGAGTTGTAATAATATTTGTATATTTTTTTTTAAATTTTTACGATTTTTATTTTTATAGTTCATGATTTCTCTAAAGAAAGGAGTATCGATAACATCTTCCAAAACAAGCTTAATGAGTTAGATATGCAGATTAATATGTTTATTAATAACGGAAATAATAGCAATAGCAATAACAATATTAATAATATTGGTAGTAGTGTCAGCAATATTGCTAATAATGTTAATAATAACAATAGTAGTCACAATATCAATAATAATATCAATAGTAGTAACAATATTAATAATAATATTAATGCTAATTATCTAAGTTCAATCGATGATAAACAATTCGTATCACCAATACAACCAAATTTTAATGCACCAATCAACTCATCCAAGACATGTTTTACTAATGTTAATAAAGTACCAACTTCTTCTGGCAATATTGACACCCAAGGAGGAAATAGCAACTATATTGCTAATCTTAAAACAAATTATACTAGCAATATTAGTATTAATAACAACAAAAATAATGCTATTGCCAAAAATGAAGAAGTAGATCAATTAACTTTGCAGTTTAATTGTGACGATTCAAACTTTATTAACAATAAGAACGAAAGCAATACTAATATCAAATCTATGAACTTTAATGACAGTTTAACTAAATCTAATAACCTAAATAAGATTAACAAATAGTAAAATATAATGATGACAATAGTTTAATAAGATTTAGTTTATATTAATGTTAGTTATTTAATATAATAAATTATAACATTTATTTTAAAGATTTATGCATAAGTATTTTGCTTAATAAGTGTATTTTTTACTTAATTATAATATATTATTTTATTATATTATATTATATTATATTTTAATTTATAATAATGATTTTTGAATTATATTATATATATTTTTAATTTCTAAATTATGAAGTATTTTTATTTTATTGCATAGTTATTTAAATTATAAATAAATGCAGTATAGTTCTAAAATATTATTCTTATTTATTACAAGTCTCTTGCTAACATATGTTTTCAGCTTGAATATTAACACAAGTAAGAAAAATCAAGGAACAAATAGTACACAATTATTTAAGAGTTTCCTTAGAGATAATTCATTGGTAAAAATTGAAATTACCCAAGCTAAAGCCAAAGTATTAAAAAATGGAGCCGAAGCAGTAAAAGGAGCAAAAGGAGTTTTAGTCTCTAAATCAAAAAATAGAAATTTTATATGGGATGACGACGATGATGATAGTGACGAACCAGCAATAGACCCAGAAGATGATGATATCGACTTAGAAAAATACTTACACAAACACAGAAATTGTTTAGTATCCTTGCTAAAATATGATAAAGATGAAACAAATAGACATGGACGTGTTAAAGATCATTTTTACACTACTGATGAATGGGAAATTGGAAAATGGAAAGTACCCAAACATGTAGGTAAAAAAGGATTCGGTAAATACAAGTTCGAAGGAATAATGGGTAGATGTCTTAATCATCATCATAATCCATGGTGGTATTGGGAACGTAAAACTCATACTCATTGTGGAGCAATTCCTTTATATAGGTATTATAATCAAAGATATAAAGATCACTTTTACACTACTAATGAATGGGAGATCGATTGTATCGTACCAGGTCGAGAAGGTAAATATGGTTATAGATACGAAGGAATAGCATGCTTTGTTTTCCCAACAAACGGTAATGAAAGAGGCTTAGTACCGATTCATAGGTACTATAATAGAGAAAATGTTGACCATGCATACACTTTAAATCCTAATGAATTTGGAACAACAGTACTAGGACAAACTAAGAATGGGTATACTTATGAAGGTATTCAAGGATATATGTGGCCTCCAGCAGCATAAGTCAAACTGTGATTTTAAGACATAAAATAAGAATAACATTTTATTAAATAATTGAATTTTATGTCAAAAAATTGTATTAATTTTAGTTTTTACTATATAATATTATTAAAATTAAGTTATTTAATTAAGTTTTATTATAATATTTATTTTAATAATTTTATAAGAGTTAATAATAAGGAAGAAAATTATTAGTATATTAATATATTCAATGATTTATTTATTGTAGAAGAAAAGGAAAGAAGTATAAAAGAAAAAATAGCTTAAGTCATTATACTAGCAAATTTATATGATAGTAATAAACATTTATAAATACAAGAGTTTATTTGTAGTTAATCATTGTTTTAACTATTACATAATAATTTAATTAATTAACTTTTAAATAAATACATATACTTCATATATTTAATAAATAAATGCAGTATAGTTCGAGTATTTTATTTGTATTCGTAGTAGGTCTTTTTCTTAGCCTAAATGTTGTTACTTCTAGTAATATAAATCCTACTCAAAATGATAAAAATTTAAAATCAGAAGGTATATCAAAAATGGGCAGTATTATGAATTCTCTAAAAGAACTTAATCTTGTCTCGATTGAATTTACTAAAGCAAAAAAAGATGAAGTGGCTGTTAAAAGAGTAAGTCAGAGTGGAGCAGTTGCCGACGATGATGATAACGATGAAGATGATGACTATGATAACGAAAGATATTATCACAAAAAAGGTGGTAATTGTAAAATCAATTTATACAGATTTTGGAACGGTAGATGGGGAGACCATTTTTATACTCCTATTAAAAAAGAAATTAATCCAAGATTTAATTATGGATATAGTGCAGAAGGTATTGTAGGAGTATGCTTGAATCATCACCATGATTTTAACTGGTACGATAAGCGTAAAACCCATACTCATTGCGGATCGGTCCCTTTATACAGATATTATAATGATTGGTATGTTGATCACTTTTATACAACCTCAGCAAATGAAATTGGTACAATAATTCCAGGAAGAATGGGAAATTATGGCTATATATCTGAAGGTATTGCATGCTTTTGCTTTACAGACGAATCAAATGCAACAGGTTTAAAACCTCTTCACAGATATTATAATCCTAATACAGTAGATCATTTTTATACAATGAATGAAAAAGAGATTAACACTACTCAAGTAGGAGCCGTAGGAAATTATGGTTATATTTATGAAGGAATTCAATGCTGGATGTGGCCCGCTAAGTAATAAGTAACTAATAAAATATTCAATAAACATTAAAACAATAAATTATTAAATTATTTTATTTTTTAATGATTGTAATTATTTTTTTACATAGTTTTTTTATGACATAATAATTAAAGTTAATATAATAAAATTAATAAGTAACTAAAACCATTATAAGTAATTTATTGAAACATGTATGACTAAAACATATATATTCAAACAGACATCATATAATTTATCATATAATATAATTCATCATATAATTCACATCTAATTCAATATATAATTTATCATATAATTAATTTTTATTATCTAATACTAAGCATTTAATTTATCCCATTCTTCATCTGATTCTTCTTTTTTTAATCTCATTACTAACTTTCCTTTTACTATTTTTACATTAGAATCTTTTGGCACAATTTTCTTGAATAATTTTGGTACAAATAGTTGTCTTGGATCTACCTCACCAGGCTCATTTACTATTAATTTTAAATTTTTCTCTTCCAATTTAGATTCTATACATTCTTCTGTGATAATATTTGGATCTTTATAATAATTACCCAAGTTAATTTTTACTTCAACGAAGTCTTCGTCATCGCAAAATTGATATTTATCAAATATTTTACTTGTTTTAATTGCCTTTACTTCACTTGGTTTTTTTTCTAAAAGCACTGGGTCTCCACCGGTAATTATCCCTGGTCCTTGAATTGTTTTACCTTCATGATTGTTTTCAAGCTCGTATTTTCTACCATGTGCATAATAATATGCGTTTGATCCTTTTGTTTTTATATTGTGTTCTAATGCACTCATTTGTTTTTCTTCTTCGGTTAATTCAAGTTTTTCAATATCATTTACAATTTCCATAAAGTTATTCTAGTTTATAATTTTATATTACATACATTTTTTTAAAATTATTATATATTCGAAATGAATATTCTAGAAATATTTATTATGTAATTGTAAATTATACATAATTATAATAATATAAGTTACTTAAAGAATTCAATTTTAAACATATTTAATGATTATATAATTGTCCATTACTGTTTCTCTTAAAACTTCTAATATCAGAAGCAAAACTAAACGGATTATAATGCTCTCCCATAATTTTATTATAAAATGTCCCTTTTACATTATTTGTCTTCACTTCATTTTGATGGGTTTCCAATCTCGGAAGTCTATTCGCTCGGAGGAAATTATTATTAGTCTGCTTCACTATAATATCTTTATATTTTTTATTCTCCTCAGTACATATAGTTTTCAAAGCAGTTATATTTAAGTTATCACAATTATCTTTCTTAGCACCGAGCTTTAAAGAATTTAAAAGCTTTAAATTTTCTATTTTTTTCTTTAGTGTAAAGTTAGTAAAGTTAATGCTGTTTGAATTGATATTACTTACTTCTGTTTTATTATAATTATTTTCATTTGGACATGTTAGTGCAATATTTTCAATTGTATTGGTAATTACACTATTTTCGGATTCTAATCTTGGGACTTCATCTGGTTTAAATCCTCTTGATTTGCTTAAATAGTTGACTTTTGTAAGATTGACACTGTTAAAGATTTTAGTTTTGACCATATTTAGATTTTTGTCTAATGGACTATTTGTATCAAAACTTTTAATTCGTCTGTTTCCTTTGTCTTTAAATGTGATTCTATTTTGATCAATGTAAAAGTAATTTTTACATGGTTTGTGATTTTTCCCTGAACTAAAAGAAGAATTATATAAATGTTTTGAGTTTATATTGTTTGTAGTGTTATTATAGTTATTATTGTTGATTGAGGTATTAAGAACTTCGTAATTGTCGTCGTTTTTAGTAGGATTAGCCTTTTTTAATAGATTACCTTTATTCTCAACTTCATCGTTTTTACTAACACAACTATCACTACTACCATAATGATTTTTTATTATCAACCGAGCTTCCTCCACACTAGGTTTCATTAAAATAATTTTTCTTTTAAGTACTTCTTTTTCTTTATCATCTTCTTTTAACTTATTTAGAAAAATATCTTTATTAGTTTTACCAAGAAAGTTATAATTATAAGAATCATTTGCAAAATAACGTTTATAACCATTATCAGACATAGAATATATTTTATAACCAGAATCATTTGAAGAGAACGGCTCTTTTTGATATTCGTAGTTAGTGTTAAAGTCTAACATTATTAATAAATAAGTTATTATATTATTATATTTATTAATAGTATATAGTAAATATTATTATGATTATGTATTATGTATTCATAATTTAACTTTCTAATTAAATATTAACTATTATTAAGTAGTATTATCATTCTTTTATTTATTGTTATTTAATTTTTCTCATTTCAATTGGTAGTGATGCAGTGTAAAAAACATTTCGGTCGTTTAGTAAAGATTCTATATTTGACTCTCTTTGTAAATTATTTCTTATTGTGTAATAAGCACCGTATAAGGCTGCGAAGACAAATAAAAGTTCTCCTCGTGGTCCGAAATATCTATTATGTCTTAAGAAACCTCCTTTTAACCTTTTATCCCAGAAAATTGATTCATTTTCTATATGAAATCTATTTTCTTTTCTAAATAGAGATGTAAGTGTAATTCTTTTCCTTGTATTGAGAAGCTTACTATAATATTATAAAATTACAATTTTTATTATTTAAATTAACATTAATAGGAGTTTATATTAATAAAATTATAATATTCTTATAGAATCTTACCTTGTATCAGTATATTCAGAATTAATTGGTGTATATCCTGGTGAATTTTTAATAGCTATATCTCTATATTTCTTAATATAATCCATTGTTGTAAATAATTATAAATATTATAATTAATTTTTAATTAATTTTAAGTATCAAATTAAGTAAAACATTATTGAATATTAATTTTAAGTAAAGTTCAAGTAATTTTAGTATTATTATTTGGGGATTGGGGATTGGGGATTGGGGATTGGGCAATCCCCAATCCCCAATCCCCAATCCCCAATCCCCAATAATATATACTAATAATATACTAATATACTAATAATATTTATATTATATTCTCTTAATTCTTATTAAAATTACTTATAAATTACAATTAAAAATTCATA